>Ga0164294_10000193_pt1 | contig 58848 bp, 26 predicted proteins | sample GEODES005metaG_FD_111479 | JGI IMG/M metagenome (GOLD analysis project Ga0164294, IMG submission 111479) | Oligotrophic lake water microbial communities from Sparkling Lake, Wisconsin, USA - GEODES005 metaG | ecosystem: Environmental > Aquatic > Freshwater > Lake | place: USA: Sparkling Lake... | reverse complement strand
GTCGAGCCCGGTTTCCTCGCGAAGCGCCTTGCCGAGGAAGCGGATCGCGGGATCGTCGACGCCCTTGGAGAAGTCGAGCAACACGCTGTGCGCGCCGAAATCGATGATGTTATCGGGATCGAGATCCTCGATCGCCGGATAGGCGCGGCCCTGGAGCAGCGAGACCCAGTGGTTGTAGGCGCGCACATGCATGCGGCGCTCGTCGGTACCGATTTCGAGCGGCCGATCGTTGACGGCGTCGTCCGCCTCGCGCTCGGGCTGCGAGTCGAGCGGGTGGTTGATGCCGCGCGCCATGTCCATGCCAAATGCTCCACACGGGGCGATACAAGGGCCCCTTCATATTTGTAGGACGGCTTGTGCACGCTGTGTGGTAAACGACGCGTAAAGGCGGGGGTTTTCCGGGGGTTTTCGCGGCAACGGTTCGGCAACGCTTGTCAGCCAGGAATCTTGCTGGTAAGCGCGCCGCTCCTTCGGGGGTGGAAGCACTTCCGATCGGTTGGCCGCCTTAGCTCAGCTGGTAGAGCATCGCATTCGTAATGCGGGGGTCACAGGTTCGAGTCCTGTAGGCGGCACCACCCATTTTATGGCGTTGAAACCAGGACCTGCGGGCATTGCCTTGCGGGCGGGCGTTCGGCTTGGGTGGCGCTTTGGGATCGGCGCGCGGCGTGCTCCCAGGGCGGCCCAAACGCGATATGGACCCCGGGCGATCTCGCGCTAGACTCTCTCCATGGGGGACGAATCGCAGCCATCGCCGGTACTTGAGCCGCTTGCCTATCATCGCCTGATCGTCGCGCATCTGCGCGAGAACGAGCCGGAAATCTGGGCGTGGGGCAGCTCGCAGCAGGTGCGCGAGGAGCAGGTCCAGGAGATGCGCTCCTATTTGCTGCGCGAAACCTATCGCCTCGATGCCGAGGCGCATCCGGAGCTGCATGCGGACTGCGCTGCGGTGCTTGCGAAACTGGAGATCGACGCACCGGTCACGCTGTACCAGGCGGCCGATGGCACGATGAATGCCGCGCTCTGCTATGTGCCGGGCGAGATCCATCTGATGTTCCACGGCCCGGTGCTGGAGAAGTTGACCCGGGAGGAGCGGATCGCGCTGCTCGGGCACGAACTGGCCCATTACCGGCTCTGGTCGATCGAGGGCGGCGCCTATTATACCGCGACGACGATCCTCGATCATGCGCTCGCCTATCCCGGCGCGGCGCCCAGCCATGTCGAGACGTCGCGCCTCTTCCGGCTGCATACCGAGCTCTATGCCGATCGCGGCGGCGCGGTGGCGGCCGGCGCGGCGGGGCCGGCGATCTCCACGCTGGTCAAGACGATGACCGGGCTCACCGCGGTCGACCCCCAGGCCTATCTGCGCCAGGCGGCGGAGGCGGAAAGCGATGCCAGGGCGTCGCAGGGCGAGACCCATCCCGAGATATTCCTGCGCGCCCAGGCGCTCGACCGTTGGTGGCGCGGCGACGCCGATGTCGAAGCCTGGATCGAGAAGCGCATCCGCGGACCGCTGTCGCTCGAGGCGCTCGATCTGCCGCGCCAGGAGGAAGCGACTGCGATCACGCGGGGCTTCCTGACGCGCCTTGCCGCACATCCCGCCGCCGATGCCGAGGCGACGGGCAATCTGCTGCGCCGCTATTTTCCAGACTGGCAGGCGGGAGAAGAAGCCGTATCCGATGCCGCGCTGGCGTCCGAGCGGCTCGACGGATCCTTCCGCGACTATCTGGTGTCGCTGAGCCTCGACGTGGCGATGGCCGATCCCGACAGCCGCGACGCGATGCTGACCGCAGGCGCCGGACTTGCCGGCCTGTATGACGGCACCGAGCCCTTCAAGGCGGCGCTGAAGCGCGACCTGAAATTCACCAAGGCAGCGATCGACCGCGTCTTCGCGCCGCTCAAAAAGGCCCGGGCATGAGCGATACGGCCGTGACGACGCTCGGCCAGCGACTGGCCGAAGGCGGCGGGCTTCCCGCCGAGGATCTGCTGCACGCGATGCTGCCGCTGATGCGTGCCGTGGCGGCGTTGCATGCCGCCGGGCGCGTCGCCGATCTTGGGCCGGAAACCGTGCTCGATCCCGGCGATGGCTGCTTCGTCCTGGCCCGGCCGGAGGGGAAGGCGCCGAGCTATAACGCGGCGCGCCTGCGCGCCGTGCAGCCACATGTCTCCTCGGCGCTGCGTGTCGTCGGCGAGTATCGCGTCGCCACCGATGCCGATACCGGCAGCCATATCGACGATCTGCGGGTCCGCGACGCGGATGCGGAGGACGTAAAGCCGGCCTATCTCACCGGCTATCGTGCCTGGGAGCAGGCGATTGGGCATCATGACGAGCTTGCCGACATCTTCGTGATCGGCCTGATCCTCGCCAGCCTGGCATGCGGGCTCGACATGGCCGACGAAGAGGACGCCAAGCGCTTCTCGGCCAACCAGTCCAACCTGTTCCGCCTCAACGCTTCGCTCCATCCGGTCATCGCATCGCTGATCACCGAGATGACGATGCTCAACCGGCACGAGCGCGCCACCGACCTGGCCGGGCTGGCGCAGCGGCTGGAGGATTATCGCGACCAGCCGCTCGGCCTCGACGTCGAGCGTGCCCTGGCGGGGGCGAGCGGCACCCAGGGGCGCCGGGCCGCGGTGCTCACCCATTTGCGCGACCGGCTGTTCGATCTCTCGCGCCGCAACCGCCTGATCCATTTCCGCCCGACCCAGGCGAGCGTGAACCTCACCGTCGCCAGCGTGCCGGTGGTGATGCGCCTCGAATCGATCCGCGCCGATCAGCTTTGCACCTGGGACAATCGCTTCGCCGCCGAAGTGCTGGGCGGCGGGCAGATTCCGCTCAGCAAATGGCTGCGCTTCGAGGACCAGCCCTATCTGTCGTCGGCGTTCGACCGGATCATCCAGGAAACCCGCCGGGACCGTGCCGAATACGGCTTCAGCCATCTCCGCCTCGTCATCGGCTTCCTGCGCTGGCACAATCTGAAGGAGGCGCCGAACGAGCGCATCCAGTCCCCGCTGCTGTGGCTGCCGGTCGAGGTGACCAAGAAGAAGGGGGTGCGCGACCAGTATCTGCTGCGTTGCGCGGGCAGCGAGGCCGAGTTCAATCCGGCGCTGCGCCACTATCTGCGCCAACTCTACGACATCCAGCTGCCCGAGACGGTCGATCTTGCGCACACCACGATCGAGCAGATCCACGCCGATATCGCGGCGCAGATCCACCGCAGCGAGCCTGGCGTCACGCTGGCGGTGACCAGCAAGCCCGAGATCGAGCTGATCCACCAGAAGGCCGTGCAACGGCTGAAGCTGTTTCAGCGCCGCCGCCAGCGGACCGCGCGGGCAAGCGGCGTCTCGCGCCCCGATTTCAGCTATGAGCGCGACGACTATCGGCCGCTCGGCCTGGCGCTGTTCGACAAATATGTCCGGCCCACGCCCCTGCCGCAGCGGCTGGCGGTCGGCGCGCGGATGCCGGCCCGGCCGGACCGGATGGTCGCGGGCAGCGATGCCGAGGCGATGACCTATGCGCTCGCGGGCGGGGAAGGGCACCGCTATTCCTGGGAGATCGATCTCACCCAGGTGACGCTGGCCAATTTCAACTACAAGAAGATGTCGCTGGTCCGCGACTATAACCAGCTGATCGACGACAAGGCGCCGCCGCCGGCGTTCGACCGTATCTTCTCGATCGAGCCGCGCGCGCTCGACGAAGGCGCGCCGCCCTTGCCGCTGGCCGAGCTGAACGGGGTGGTCGCGGCCGACGCCACCCAGGATGCGGCGGTCGCACTGGCGCGGACCGGGAGCAGCTTCATCATCCAGGGGCCGCCGGGCACCGGCAAGTCGCAGACGATCACCAATCTGATCGCCGACTATGCCGCGCGCGGAAAGCGGGTGCTGTTCGTCTGCGAGAAGCGCGCGGCGCTGGACGTGGTGTTCAACCGGCTGAAGTCTGCGGGGCTCGATCGGCTGGCCTGCCTGATCCACGATTCGCAGGAAGACAAGAAGGCCTTCGTCCTCGACCTGAAGGACAGCTACGAGCGCTGGACGAAGCAGGATGACGGGCTCGATGCGATCCAGGCGAGCCGCGGCCGCACGGTCGAGGCGCTCGAACGCCATCTCCAGAGCATCGCCGGGTTCGAAGCGGCGATCAGCCGCGTGCCCGAGGCGACCGGCGCGAGCCTGCGCGCGGTCATCCGCCGCCGCGCCGCGCTGCCGGCCTCGGCGCCGCTCGATGCCGCAACGCGCGAGCGTTTGCCGTTGCTCGCCGAATGGGACGCACATCGCACGCTCGCCGATCGCGTCCACCGCACCATGGCGGAAGGTTTCGGCCTGACCAGCCTGGCCGAACATCCCTTTTCCCGGCTCGCGCCCGCGATGGTGGCGAGCGCACGCGCCTATGCCGAGGCGGAAGCTGCGATCGGGGAAGGGGAGGCGCTGGTCGACGCGCTCGATGCGGCGCTCGAGGACGAGGCGCTGCTGCTTTCGGCCGACACGCGGCTGAGCGATGCGCTGCTGCTGGTCCGAGCCGCGCGCGAGGCGGTGGAGACCAATCTGGCCGGCAATATCGGCCTGCTCGATCCCGAATCCCAATTGTCGCGCGATTTCGCTGCCGGCCGTGCCGATCTCGACCGCGCTGCCACCGAATCGCGTGCCGCCGCCGAGGCCGCCGCCAACTGGCGCGATCCGCTGACGGTGGAGGACACGCAGGCCGCGCTCGACCAGGCCCGGCGGCAGGAAGCCAGCTTCCTCAAGTTCCTGAGCGGCAGCTGGCGGCGCCTCAAGTCGACGGTCCGCGCGCGCTATGATTTCGCTTCGCACGCCGTGGAGCCGAGCATCACCGCCGTGCTCGAGCGACTGGCCGCGCGGCACGCCGCCGTGTCGGCGGAAGCGGCTGCCGAACGCGCGCTTGCCCAGCGCTTCTCGACGAGCGATGCCAATCGCCTGGCGGCGGCGCGCGACCATTGGACCGGCGCAACCGCACCGATGCTGCGCACGCTGGTGACGCATGCCCGCTCCGCGCCCGATCCCGCCGCGCTGATCGCGCGCGAGGCGCGCCCGTTGGCGCAGATCGAAGCGCTCGCGGCACTGTGCGATCGTCTCCTGGTCGGGGCAGGCGGCCTTCCGATCGGCGCGCTGGCCGAGGCGTTTCGCGACATGCGTGAGGGGCTGGAGGAACTGCCCGACCTGCTTCCGTCGCTCGCCGCGGCCGATGCGGCGGGGGAGCGCATGTCCTTCGCGCTGCGCAATCTGACCGGCAAGCCCGAGGCGATCGAGGCGCAGATCCTCGACGAAGCCTTTGCCCGCCTGCTGCGCGAGGAGCCCGCGCTCCAGCGCTTCGATGCCGCGGAACTCGGCGCCCGCGCCCGCCGCGCCGCGCGTGCCCGCACCTTGCTGAACGAGAGCAACTCGAGCGCCATCCTGGCGGTCAATCATCGGCGCTTTCGCGACCATGTCCGGCAGGCGATGCTCTCGGTCAACCAGCTCGACGGGGCGGGACGCGAGTTCAAGAAGACCTATTCGACCGGCCGGCGCGAGCTCGAGCACGAGTTCGGCAAGAGCATGCGCTACCGCTCGATCCGCGACCTGTCCGACGACGAGACCGGCGCGGTGGTGATCGACCTCAAGCCGATCTGGCTGATGAGCCCGCTCTCGGTGTCCGACACGCTGCCGCTGCATCCCGAGCTGTTCGACGTGGTGATCTTCGACGAAGCCCGCCAGATCCCGACCGAGGAAGCCGTGCCTGCGCTCAGCCGCGCGCCGCAGGTGATCGTGGTGGGCGACGAGATGCAGCTGCCGCCGACCAGCTTCTTCGCCGCTGCGCGCGACGAGGACGAGATGCAGGTGACCGCCGAGGAGGATGGCGAGACCGTCGCGATCCTGCTCGATGCCGACAGCCTGCTCAACCAGGCGGCGCGCAGCCTGTCGGCGACTCTGCTCGCCTGGCATTATCGCAGCCGTTCCGAAGCGCTGATCAGCTTCTCCAACGCGGCGTTCTACGATGGCCGGCTGATCACCATTCCCGATCTCGCCATCGCCGATGCCTCGGCGGAGCCCGCTCCGCTGCGTTCGGATGAAGACGGCTCGGCCGCGATCGCGGTCAACCGGATGCTGGCGCGCGCGATCAGCTTCCAGCCGGTGGCGGACGGCGTCTACGAGAAGCGCGCGAACGAGCCCGAGGCGCGGCTGATCGCGGCGATGGTGCGCGACCTGCTGTTCCGTGAGACCGGGCTGAGCATCGGCATCGTCGCCTTTTCGGAAGCCCAGCAGAGCGAGATCGAAGACGAACTCGAATCTCTCGCCACCGCCGACAAGGCGTTCGGGGCGCGGCTGGAGGCCGAATATACCCGTGAGGATGACGGGCAGATCAACAGCCTGTTCGTCAAGAACCTCGAGAATGTGCAGGGCGACGAGCGCGACGTGATCCTGCTCAGCATCTGCTACGCGCCCGATGCGAACGGGCGGATGGCGATGAATTTCGGCCCGATCAACCAGCGCGGCGGCGAGAAGCGGCTGAACGTCATCTTCAGCCGCGCGCGGCACCACATGGCGGTAATCTCGACGATCCGGGCCGAGGCGATCACCAACACGCATAACGACGGTGCCCGCGCGTTGCGTACCTTCCTGTCCTTTGCAGAGGCGCAGGCCCGCGGCGATGCCGCGCACGGCCAGACGGTGCTGGCAACGCTCAATCCCGAGGCGCAGCGCATTTTCGCCCGGCCCGCGCCCGCCGACGCGCTGCGCGACGCGATCGCCAGTGCGCTCCGCGCCCGCGGGCACCAGATCGGCGTGCATGTCGGCAGCGCCAGTTTCCGCTGCGACCTCGCGATCCTGGCCGAGGACGGGCGCAGCCACAGGCTGGGCATCCTGCTCGACCGGCAAGGGAGCGGTGCGATCGAGGATCGCTACGTCTTCCAGCCCGCGATCCTGCGCGCGTTCGGCTGGAAAGTGATCGATATCCCCTCGCACAGCTGGCTGCGCGACCCCGCTGCAGTGATCACCCAGATCGAAGCCGCGCTGCGCCGCGACCTCGACGAGGACGACGATCCCTTCGAAGGCCAGGCGCCGCCTCCGCTGGTCGCCCCCGCACCAGCACCTGAACCGGAGGCCCAACCCGAAGCGGAGCCGGCGGATGGCCCGCAATTCAGCAGCTTCCGTTTCCAGCAGGGCAGTTCGGACAAGTTCTGGAAGATCGCGGTCTCGGGCGTCGAGACGATCGTGGTCTTCGGCCGCTCCGGCACCAAGGGCAGCACGGTGCTGAAGGCGTTCGAGACGCCGGAACGCGCCCGGCGCGAGGCCGCCAAGCTGATCGCCGAGAAGGTGCGCAAGGGCTATATCGAGGACTGATCGGCGACGCGTTCGGCTGATCCTGCTCGCGACGCCGTACCGAACAGCCGCGTCACAAATGGAAAGGGCCCCACATTTTCGTGCGGGGCCCCATGATTGCAGACGGTGGTGGCGTGTCAGAGCCCCAGGCGGAAGCTCGCGCGTACCGACTGGTCCGAAGCGCCCGAGCCGAACTGGCCGCCATAGGCGATGCCGAGCGTGGCCCGGGACGTCAGCGCCAGGTCGATACCGGCGTCGAGCGCAGCGGCGTTGCGTGCGATCGGAGTGCCGGTGATCCGGAAGCTGTCGCCGCCGCTCGCGAACTGCATCGTCGAGAGCGGCACGACATCGCCGAACGCATGGCGCCAGCCGAGCGCGCCGCGGGCGGTGAGCTTCATGCTGCCCAGCGAGAAGCCCGGCGCGGCGCGCAGGCCCAGCGTGGTGAAGCTGGTGCTGCTGTCCGCCGAGGCGAGGCGGAGTGCCGCGGTGCCGCCCTTCTCGGTGATGCCGTCGCTGCTCAGGCGCACATGGGCGAGATCGGCGAAGGGCTCGATGCGGGTACCGCCCAGCGCGATGCGATAGGCGAGCTCGCCGAACAGCTGGGTGGTGCGGGCATCCTGCTCGCCCTTGAGGCGGTCGGTGAAGCCCGGGAAGGCGACCGCACGGGTCGTGTCGATCCGGTGCCAGCCCTGCGAGACGCCGACCCGCACCGCTGCCGGGCCGAGATCGGCGCCGCCATAGACGCCGATCTCGTAGCTTTCGCGCTTGCCCGACGAACCGCGTGCCTGCGCGTCGAAGCTGGCGCTGGCATAGCTTCCGACCAGGCCGAGCCGCGCCGTGCCGAGGACCGGGGCGTCGGCGCCGAGCACGAAGCCGTTGATCGAGCGGTTGAGGCGCGCGGCGTTGCCGTCGCTTGCCCAATGGCCCCAGGATCCGACGGCGTTGCCCCAGATGGCGAAGCCGGTGCCGGGTTCGCGCAGGCGATCCTGGACTGCATCGCGCAGGAAGCGGCTGTCCTCGAGCAGCGCGGTGCGCGCCGAGCCGTGGATCTCGCCGGAGAGCTGGTCGAACGCGGGGCGCGCCTGATCGGCCGAGAGATTGACCGCGGCGGCGAAGACAGGGCTGTTCCAGCCCAGGCTCTGCGTCGCGGCGGCCGCCGCGACCTGGTTCGGCGTCGTGCCGATGCTGGCGAAGCTGATGTCGTTGCGCCGCAGCCGCAGATAGACGTTGTCGCCGTCATAGCTGAGCGACGGATCGAGGAAGGCGAGGTTCGAGGTTACGCTGCCGAACCGGCCGGTGCCCGTGACGCCGCCATCGGCGTGGAGGATCAGATAGTTGGTCTCGGGCCGGTAGTTGCCCGCGCCGGCGAGCACCGAGACCGTGCCGCCGTTGATCGTGGCGGTGCCCGAGGCGACGATCCGGTCGGCCAGGCCCGCGGCATCGGCTTCGACCTCATAGATCGAGCCGGCGTTGAAGGTGATGCTGCCGGCGACGTTCAGCGTGCCGATCGAATTGCCCGGCGCGATGGTGCCGGAGACGATGGTGTTCCCCATCACGCCGGTCCCCTGCAGGCGGCCAGCGGCGAGCACGGTCACCGTGCCGCCGAGCTTGCCGTTCACTGCCAGCGTACCGCTCGCGACCGTGGTCGTCCCCGCATAGCCGCTCGAATCCCCGGTCAGCTCGATCTTGCCCGAACCCGCCTGGCGGATGCTGCCGGTGCCGCTGAACACGCCGGCGAAGACGATGTTGTTCGAGCGGTTGAAGACCAACGTGCCGTTGTTGACGACGTTGCCGGTGATCCCGCCGACCGTGCCGCCGGTGCCGAGCTGCAGCGTCGCGCCGGCGGCGATGCCGGTGCCGCCGGTATAGCCATTGTCCGCGGTGAGCGTGACGGTGCCGCTCAGGATGTTGACCGCGCCGGCGCCGGAGACGGTGCCGCCGAAGCTGGTGGCGTCGGAGCGGGCAAAGGCAAGCGTGCCGCTATTGGCGACATTGCCGGTGATCGCGCCGGTCGTACCGCCATTGCCGAGCTGCAGGGTGGAGCCGGCGGCGATGCTGGTGCCTCCGGTATAGCTGTTGTTGGCCGTCAGCACGACATCGCCGCTGAGGAGGCGCACCGCGCCGGTGCCGGAGATGGTGCCGCCGAAGCCGATGGCATCGGAGCGTCCGAAGGCGAGCGTGCCGTTGTTGGCGACATTGCCGGTGATCGAGCCGGTCATGCTGCCGCTGCCGAGTTGCAGGGTCGCGCCGTTGGCTATGCTGGTGCCGCCGGTATAGCCATTGTTGGCGGTGAGCGTGACGCTGCCGCTCAGGATCTGCACCGCGCCCGCGCCGGCGATGGTGCCGCCAAAGCTGCTGGCATCCGAACGCGCAAAGGCGAGCGTGCCGTCATTGGCGACATTGCCGGCGATCGAGCCGATCGTGCTGCCGTTGCCGACCTGCAGCGCCGCACCCGTGGCGATGCCGGTGCCACCGGAATAGCTGCTGTCTTCGGTAAGCGTAACGGCGCCGCTCAGCACGCGCACGGCACCGGTGCCGGAGATGATGCCGTCGAAGCGGGTCGCATCGGAGCGCGCAAAGGCAAGCACGCCGTTGTTGACGAGGTTCTCCGTGATCGAGCCGGTCGTGCCGCCATTGCCGATCTGCAGCGTGCCGGCCTGGATCGTCGTGCCGCCCGAATAGCTGTTGGTCCCGGTGAGGATCAGCGTCCCCGCTTCGGTCTTGGTGATGCCGCCGGGGCCGGCGATCTCGGTGGCGATCTCGGCGCTGTCGGCGAGCACGCGGATCTCGCTGCCGGCCGGATCGGTGACCAGCTGGCCACTGCCCTGCAGGACATAGCCCTTGTCGACGAACTGGAGGCCGAGGAACGACTGCGCGCCCGCGACGGTGATCGTGCCGCCGACATAGCCGTCGTCATCCTTGAACACGGCGTAGTTGCCGGCCCAGCTCGCCGGGGCATTGCCGCCCTGGTTGAGCCACTGCGTGCCCGCCGTGTTCCAGGTGCCGTCGCCGCCCTGCCAGTGCTGCAGCGTATCGTCTCCGACGATCAGCGACGGGCTGATGAACAGGTCCACACTGCCGCCGCCGACCAGCAGCTCGTAATTGACGTTGCTGAGCCCGGGTGTGGCGCCGATCACCGCAGTGTTGCTGGTGATCTGGTGGGTATAGGTGATCAACCGGTAATAGCCGATCCCCGCCGCGCCATCGGCCGGGTTGCCGCTCTGGCTCAGGTTGATCGTGCCGTCGAGCGCGAGGTCGCCGCCAGAGACGACGATCCGGTCGCTGATTCCGAACAAGGCCAGGCCGCCGGGTTGGCCCAGCTCGAAGTCGAGATTGGCGCCCGCCGCGACCGTGAGGCCGCCGACGACGTTCAGCGTGCCGATCGAGTTGCCCGGCGCGAGATGGCCACCGCTTTCCACAAGGGTCTTGCCGACGGTGCCGCTGCCGCCGAGCGTGGCGCCGGAGGCCACGGTGACGCTCGAGCCGAGTCGACCGTTCACGGTCAGCGTGCCTTCCTCGACAAACGTCGTGCCGGTCAGCCAGGACGAATCCCCGGTCAGTATGAGCCGCCCGCTGCCGGTCTTGTGCAGATCGCCGGCGTCCACGAGCGTGCCGGCATAGCTGGCGTCGCCGGTCTGGTTGAAGGTCAGCGATGCGCCGGCCAGGATCCTGGCGTTGCCGGTGAAGCCGCTCGCATCGGCGATCACGCCGCCCTGGTTGATTGCCCAGTCGACCGAGGAACTGCCGGTCAGCGTGACCGTGCCGCTGCCCATCTTGAGCATGGTGCCGGTGCCGGAGATCGTGCCGGCATAGCTGCCGTCGAAACTCTGATTGAACGCCACGACGCTGGTGAGCGGGGCGGAGGTGAAGGTCAGGTTGCCGCCCAGGCTGTTGGTGTCACCGACCAGGTTGCCGCCGGTGATCCGCCAGTCCTGATCACCGGTGCCGGTGAGCGTCCAGGTGCTCGACCCCGATTTCTCGAAGGTGTCGAAGCCCTGATAGTAGATGAAGATGACGGGCTCGCCGATCTGCGAGACGTCGAAGCTGTCACCGATGCTGCCGCCCAGCGCGAATACATTGTTGACGCCGCCGGCCTGGACCACGACGCCGCCATCCATATAGGAGCCTGCCCGCAGCTCGAGCCGGTTGTTGTCGCCGAACAGCCCGATCGCGAGATTGCGTTGCGACGATGCGTTCACGCCGCCGCGGATGATGCCCGAATTGATGATCGTTGAGCCGCCATGCTCGGCGCCGACCACGCCCATGCCGCCGGCGCCGACCCCGGTGCCGAACGCATAGCGTGGGCCACCCGCCCCGCCATTGATCTCGCCGGCATTGGTCAGCGTGGCGGCCTGGCCATCGAGGAGGCGCACGCCCGCTCCGCCGTTCCCGGTAGAATTGCTGGGCATGCTGCTGTTGTTGTAGCCACCCCGCCCGCCGACGATGGTGCCGGTCGCGCTGTTCTCGATGGTGCCGCCCCAGGCCTGCACGCCGTCGCCGGCGCGTCCGCCACGGGAATAGCCATAGCCGCCTTCGCCGCCGGCGATCGCCCCCTCGTTGACCACCGTGCCGAGATTGCTGAGCACCGCGGCGCCACCGGTGCCACCGTCGGTGGTGAAGGTGCCGCCTTCGCCGCCCGTCACCTTGTTGCCGTTCCGGATCGTCAGCGTGCCGCCGTCATAGAGGAATATGCCGGCACCCGAGCCGCCATATTCCTGGCCGATGCCGCCGGTGATCGTGCTGAATGCACCGCCCGTGCCGCCAGCGACCGTGACGCTGCCGCCATTGAGCAGCACCAGTGCCGCGCCGCCGCCACCGCCGCTGCCCTGGCCTGAACCGCGGCCGCCATTGCCGCCGGTCACGTCATAACCCTGTGTCGTGACCTGGACATTGGCGCCAGTCAGCACGAGCCCCGCGCCGCCGCCGCCAGCCGAAGCGCCGGAACCGGAGCCGGCGCCGATGCCGCCGTCACCGCCCACATAGTCGATCGAGAAGGCGAAATTGCCGGTGGCCGTCACCAGATTGCCGGTGCCGCCATCGCCGCCCGTCGCCCCGGCGCTACTGCCGCCCGTGCCGCCGCCGCCAGCCGCGATATCGTTGGGGGTGCCGGGCTGGCCGCCGGCGGCTCCGCCCGAGCTGATGCCGCCTGCGGACGCTGTGCCATCCGGGGTCTGCGCCGCCGAACCGCCGGTGCCCCTGCTGGCGCCGCCGCCGCCACCGGCGATGCCGCCCTGTCCAATGGTTCGGCCGGTGATCCAGGCGCCGTTGCCGCCGCCTTTGGTGATCCGTTGGGCATGCGCCAGCGAAGGCGCCAGGCTGATCGCCACGGCGAGCGCCGCCAGCGAAGCCGAACCGCGAACCAGACGCGCCGACCGCGCCTTGAGAAACTGATGCTGCATAGCCCACCCCGATGGCGGCCCGTCTCGCCGGGCCGGAACTACATATTGAAAGTCGGGGGCCCTTCGCCGCGGTTCCCCGGACCGGCGGCGATGGCCCGGCCGGCGCTTGCCACGCGGGGGAGGCGGCTCACTATGCGATTCCGGCATGAACGTGCCGGTGGGGGTGGGGAAGGCTAGTGCGCGTTCCTGCGCAGCGTATCGGAGGGGCGCTCACCGAAGCGCAGGCGATAGGCCTGGGCGAAGCGGCCAAGCTCCCAGAAGCCGTAATGCATCGCGATGCCGGTGATCAGCGTCGATGACGGGTCCGACAGCAGCAACGTTTCGCGCACCCGGTCGAGCCGCCGGTTGCGGGCATAGTGCATCGCGCTCTCGCCCAGGAACTCCTGGCAGGCGAGGTTGAGCGTGCGCTGCGGCACGCCGACCGCTGCGCAGATCGCGCCGAGCGAGAGCATCTCCTCCGGCCGCTCCTCCATCACCCGCTCGAACCGCGCGACGATGTCGCGGTGGCGGCCGAGCGCGGCGCGGTCGGCGCTTACCCGGCCCTGGGCAAGGCAGGCGAGAAGGCTGTCGAGGATCGCGCCCGACAGCGCCCTGGCCGGCTGCGGCGCCTCGACGATCCAGGGGGTGTCGCGGATCACCTCGGCGATGTCGCCCATCAGCCCGGTGAGCCGGGCCAGTGCCGCCTCGGGCGCGTGGAACATCCGGTCGTCGTTCAGCGGCACGCCGTGGTCAGTTCCGATCAGCTCGGGCGCATGGCCGGCGAGCAGGTCGAACGGCATGGCGATGATGCCGAACGCCCAGGGCATGCCGGCGGGCGAGCCGGTGACGGTCCGCTCGCCGGGGCGGAAATGGAAGATGCGCCGGCCGAACAGCTTGCGGCCCGAGACGTGGCGGACGACGCCCGGCTCGGTGGCGAACATGAAGGTATGGACGTTCGGGATCGCCGCGGCCTGCGGGATGCCGCGCGCGAACTTGCCGATGCCGATATTGAGCCCGTCGAACACGGCGCGGGCGAGCATCGCATGGAAGTTCCGGCCGGTGCCGCCCAGCGGATTGGGGCTGCTCCCCGAATTGATCCCCCCGATCGCCGATGCCATCGCGTCCGGATCGGAGAAGGTGCCGAAATAGCTTCGCGAAGCAATTTCGGTCTGGGAGGCGGGCGACATCGTTACGCAGGTAGACCCGTCTGGCGCGCTTGCCAACATATGCAGGTTCCCTGTCGTGCGACCGGGCGCTGCCCGTGATGGGGGAGGGCGCGCGGGTTCGCGTCGTGCGGCCGGGGGAACCTTCCGTAAAGTGCATAAATCCAATCGCTTGGAGCAGCTCCTTAGAGCGATTGCCGTACCGGATCATCGCGCCCAGGTGCCTTGGCGCCTCGCCAGGCGACTATTTATCCGGCTTAGCGAGAAATCGCGCAGAGAGCTGTTGACAGCGCATTGGCACCTCCGTAGAGGCGCTCGCCTACCCCGTGCCCAGATGGCGGAATTGGTAGACGCACCAGCTTCAGGTGCTGGCGCTCGCAAGGGCGTGGAGGTTCGAGTCCTCTTCTGGGCACCATTTTCCTGTTCGCGGTTGGCCGCCAACAGTTGAAAAACACACGGAAATCTGCGAAAAATCCTCTCGGCTTAGCCGGGAAGGATCGCCGTTGTTCGCCCACATCCGGGCGGAAATGGGGGCCATTCTGGGGGGCACGGCTTCAGCCGCAATTAACGTGGCCCCCAATGGCTCTTACCGACACCGCAATCCGCCAAGCCAAGCATGGCGCCAAACCGATTAAGCTCGCCGATGAGCGCGGGCTGTACCTTCAGCTTCGGCCCAGTGGCGGCAAGCTGTGGCGAATGAAGTACCGGTTTGACGGGAAGGAGAAGCAGCTCAGCTTGGGCATCTATCCTGACGTGTCGCTGAAGGAGGCAAGGCGTCGGCGAGATGAGGCGCGGGGCAAATTGGCCGATGGCGTTGACCCTTCCGCCGAGCGGAGGGCCGTCAACGACTCAAAGCGGGAGGCGGCGCGAAACACGTTCCGCACCGTAGCTGAGGATTACCTCGATAAGATCGAGCGCGAGGGGCGCGCCGCGGTCACGATCGGGAAGTCGAGATGGCTATATGCCCTGATGGATGGGGATCTCGGTTCCCGCCCGATTGCGGAGATCAGGCCCGCAGAGCTGCTTGCGACACTTCAGAAGGTTGAAGCCAAGGGCAATCTGGAAACCGCCAGGCGCATGCGTTCGCTCGCCGGCCGGATCTTCCGATATGGCGTGGCGACGTCGCGCGCCGACAGCGATCCTACAGCCCTGCTGAAAGGAGCGTTGGCAACCCCCAAGGTGAAGCATCATAGTGCCATCCTCGAACCCAGCGCGGTAGGCGGGTTGTTGCGGGCGATCGATGGCTTTCAGGGTCAGCCTCTGACCTGCCTCGCGCTAAAGCTTACCCCTCACGTCTTTGTCCGCCCCGGTGAGTTGCGCCGCGCCGAGTGGAGCGAGTTTGACTTGGGCAATGCGATCTGGACGATCCCCGCGGATAAAATGAAGATGCGCGATCCGCATGTGGTACCGCTCTCGACCCAGGCAATTGAGCTGCTGCGGTCTGCCGAGGCCCTCAGCAAGGACCAGCGCTACGTGTTTTCGTCACTCTACCCCGGCAACCGTCCGATGTCTGAGAACACGATCAACGCGGCACTGCGGAGGCTTGGGTATTCGGGAGGCGAGATGACTGCCCACGGGTTCCGGGCGATGGCGAGCACTCTATTGAACGAATCAGGTAAGTGGAGCGCCGACGCCATTGAGCGCGCGCTGGCCCACAAGGACGGCAATGCGGTTCGAGGCGTATATCACCGCGGAAAGCATTGGGCTGAGCGTGTGCAGATGGCTCAGTGGTGGAGCGACTATTTGGACGATCTCCGAGGCGGCGATGGAGGGCGCTGAAACTTTCAGACTTCGCAGCATTCGCCGCCTGCCGGGTGGCGGCTTTCGCTTCCTCGTAATGTCGGATCGCTAAGGGCGCGACCTGCCAATACTGACAGATCAGCGCATCCCTGGGGGGCACGTGGTGCAGCGAAGGCCGCCTCGACTTGAGCGGTTCCATGTCGACCAGCTCGCACTCTAGACTCGGAATTGCCCCCACTGCGCACCACTGAAATCTGACAGTACCCGCAGGAGCTGAAAGTACCTTGGCTCGTCGCGATGCGCCGATGCAGCTGCGAAAGTTTTCACGAACCCATACGGAGTAAGCGGTTCGCGGGCGTTGTCCGTTCTGTCAGTGGCCCGCGCGCCATGAGTGTCGGGATAGTGCTGGCGCCATCGACTGCATGAATAGCGATATGCAGATGTCGCTAACCTAGGAGGGCATCGGAAAGCGAGATTGACCCGAAGCGGACGCTAGGCTTGGAGCTGCGCATTGCGATGAAAGCGTGAGCCAATCTCGATATCAACCGCGCCCGACGCCGTGGAGTCGGAAGGTGCAACGATTAATCAAAGCCAATGCGAAAGCTTTCTCGATATGCCGTCACTTGTATTTAGGTAAACTCGAGAAAAATGAGGATTGAGACCAGTGTCTGCGCACATCGTAATCGACAGCAACATGGTTCAGTCATCCGAGCTGTTTGAGTTTCTGTCCGACGGCGCGAATATTGCCGTCCTACCAGATTATGTGTGGACCGAGTGCTACAAACAGGCATCGCTCCCTGCCGTGCGGGCATTCCCGTCCGTTATCCGAAACTTTCCCCACCAAATCGTCGTACTTCGGTCTGGGAAAGAAATTGCAGCCCTTGATCCGCGATCAGAGCGCTTTCCCCAAGCGCTGGAGCTAGAAAATGTAGCATACGATATCCGCGAGATGGAGATCGCCCTTGATCAAGCCGAGAACGGTGCGGATCACGCGCTCGCGCAACTCCGCGAGCAATGGGAGCATGCGGGTGCAACGATGAACGACATGCTGAAGGCTGCCGAAGAGGATATCCACCCTTCTCTTCCCGAGCTAGCGGCAATATTCACTGCCGACGAACTGGGCCGCTGTCGGCGGAAGGAAAAATATACTCCGTCAATGACGGAGAAAGTGTTTGGCAACGCCTACGAAATTTATGTGGAGCTTACGGAGAGCGACGGGCGCCTGCCGGTGCTCCCGCCAAGATTTGCTGTTCAAACCTTCTATTACCGGTTCGCTCTCGGCGTGATGATGCACTGCATTTGGTGGATCAGGAACGGAAGCCAGCCGATCTCTCGCCTCGAGCGGCTGCGCAACGACTATGTGGATCTAGGCTTCGCCGTATGCGCGACGTACTACGACGGCCTGATGACACGGGATGCCAAGGCCGCTCGGATGCATGACGAACTCGCAAATGCGTTGAGATTCGCCAGTCAGGTTGCCGCGTCAACCTAACCGCTCGCGGTGCCGCGGTCGCCGACCGGTGTGGGTTTCGCGACCAAACCAAATTGGCGGCAAAATTGCCTTGACAGGGTGCGCTTTAGGTCTCGCGCAATCCAATGGCCCGCGCTAGAGAAAACAAAGTTTAGGTGCGGTTACGCGAAAGGGGGGACGTGTCGCAGCCAGATCAAGATAGGGCGGTGGAGCCGCTGGCTGTAACTCTACCCGAGAATGCAGTAACGGCATGCGATTTATTCGCTGGCGCTGGCGGTTTTTCGCTTGGAGCGCATTTCGCAGAAGTCCACGTTGCCGCTGCGGTCGAATTCAACAAACATGCAGCTGCTACATACCGAGCAAACCTCATCGAGACCGGCCTGTTAAAGGCAAGCCTATTCGAGAAGGACATCTCAAAATTCTCGCCTTCGGATCTTCTTTCGAGATCTCATCTCAAGGATCGCGGCTGCGACATTCTCCTCGGCGGCCCTCCGTGCCAAGGCTTCTCCGCGCACCGTATAAACGGCGCCGGGATCAACGATCCTCGCAATGCATTGTTGTTGCGATACTTTGAATATGTCAGAGCATTGCGGCCTTTGTTCTTCCTGGTTGAAAATGTCCCAGGTTTGCTCTGGCCACGGCACGCCCCTTTCGTTGATGCGTTCTACTCGCTAGCAGATTCGGCCGATTATACCGTTCTGAAGCCTGTAGTCCTTAATGCCAAGGACTTCGGCGTCCCCCAGAACCGACGGCGGGTATTTCTGCTTGGCTATGATCGCAGGCGCCTTGAAGGAGCACCTTCGTGGCCTCCAGCGCAGACACATGGCGAACCCGGCAATGCCGAGGGACTCCCGGATTGGCTATCCGCATCCGTCGCATTCGCCCCGGCGCTGGAGAGCGATCTGAACAATATCCATATGCGCCACGGCGCAGAGCTAATCGAAACTTTTAAGCGTACGCCGATCAACGGCGGGTCTCGCCGGGAGTCTGGCCGTGTCCTGCCCTGTCACACTAAGCATATCGGTCATCACGACGTTTATGGTCGGATCAACCCCGAGCATCCTGCGCCTACCATGACCACGGCGTGCATTAACCCTTCGAAAGGAAGATTTGTCCATCCCACCGAGCATCACGGGATCACTTTGCGGCAGGCGGCGAGGCTGCAGTCATTTCCTGACTGGTTCAACTTTGAAGGCGGAATAATGGCGGGCGGAGTGCAGGTCGGCAATGCGGTTCCGGTCAACCTCGCAAAGGAAGTGGTCGCTCCGCTCAGGGATGCAGTCTTGAGCTATCGCGCCGGTTTGCTGCGCAACGAAATCGCCGACGAGGCCGCATGATCGCCGGCGTCGCGTTTCAAACCCGCGCTCGCACGATCGACCATCTCGGCCGAGGCCAGATCGCCGACGCACCGACTGCGGTCAGCGAACTGTGGAAAAATGCATACGACGCCTACGCACGGAATGTAGCCCTTCACATCTTCGACGGCACGCCAGAAATTGCAGCGATCGTCGATGACGGCATCGGCATGTCATATGACGACTTGGTTCGGCGTTGGCTTGTAATCGGCACCGAAAGCAAGATCGAAGAGTTTGATGCCACTCCTCCCGACACGCTCGGCCTTCCTCGGCGTCAACGCCAAGGTGAGAAGGGCATCGGCCGGTTGTCCGTTGCGTTTCTCGCGCCCTGCACGGTGCTCATCTCGCGGAAGCGCGACTCGAAATTTGTCGCCGTAGCCGTCGATTGGCGTCTGTTCGAAAACCCCTTCATCGGACTTGATGACATTCGATTGCCGGTTGAGGAATTTGAATCGCCGCAAGCGCTCATCGACGGTCTGCCTGGCCTTCTCGAGACTCTGCGCGCCAATCTCGGTGCGAACGGCGGCGATGAAGATGAAGATCGACAGCGCCGACTAGCAGAAGGTTGGGGGCGCTTTTCTGCGTACGAGCGCCGTCAGGGCGTTCTGGCGACAACGGCGGAACTGATCACGGCGTCGTGGGTCACGATGCCGCTTAGCGAGAGGCATCTTCAGGAGTGGCCAGTATTCCTTGGAGAGGCTGATCACGGAACGGCGATGTACATGCTCGAACTCAATCATGAATTGGGTGTGTGGGTCCGCCCTGACGAGACCGGCGAAGAAGTGATCGAAGTGAAAGATCGCCTACGCCAGACGCTCACCGGATTTATTGATCCCTATTCCGCCGAGCGGCCGGAATTCGGTTACGAGGCGTTCGTGCACCGCGGCGACGCCGACGATCGGATAGTCGGAGCAGACGACGTGTTCGGCGTAGATGGTTTGCATGACCTTGAGCACTATGTTGAGGGCGAGTTTGACGACCGCGGAACCTTTACTGGGCGAGTCGTCGCCTTTGGGCAGGATTTGGGTGTAAAAACATATGTGCCAAAGCGCCCCCCTCCCCAGCGCGGTAAGGATCGCTTGGGCGGCTTCAAATTTACGATCGGTACATATGAAGTAGATGAGCGGCGCTCTACCCACGGTGAAACGCAACACGCCTACATCGACGCCCAGGCTGAGAAGTTCGCTGGTATAGCGTTGTACAGAGATAGTTTGCGCGTGATGCCGTATGGTCGACCCGACGCAGATTTCCTTGGAATGGAAGAGCGCCGGAGCAAAAATGCCGGGCGTGAGTTTTGGGCGCACCGCAGAAGCTTCGGACGGATCGCGGTAACGAGATCAGGTAACACTGCCTTGCGTGACAAAGCGGGACGTGAGGGGCTGGTCGATAATCGAGCATTTCGCGAGATGCGGATTCTCGTCGTCGAGTTCCTCAAGGACGCTGCGCGAAAATACTTCGGTTCAGACTCCGCGATCCGAAATGAAGTGCTCCCAGGCATCATGGAACGAAAAGCGCTCCAGAAGGAAGCCGCTAATCAGGCTAGAACTCGTCGACGCAAGGGCCTGCGTCAATTCTTGAAAGAACAAACTAGCCCTCTTGACGAAGCCTTACGCAAGGCATCTTCCCTCGTCGCACTTGCCGGCGACACCTTGGAAAAACGAGACCGACTGCAGGCAACCGTTGTAGCGGCGCGAGCACGCGATATCCGCTCGATCACTGAGACGCTACGACCGCCCACGCCGCCGGCTCGGCTCGCCGATCTGGAGGACCAATGGCGTAGCTATCGGGACAGGTATCAAGACCTGCTCGATAAGCTCCAAGAGTTGGCCAAATTGACTGCAGAGGTCGAGAGCACGTTGGGCGAGGAGGCACCCGGCGAGGTTCTCGCGCGGCGCCTAGCGGACCAGAGCGCCCTCATCAATAAGCAACTCGCATCGTTTGGCGCCGGAATCGACGAGCGCTTCGTCAAACTGCGGTCAGTGTGGAAAGATCACGAACATGCTGATCAGGGAGAGTTAGGTAGACGCGTTGCCCACGTGCTGGAAGCAAACATCACCACGGCAAACTTGCTCAACTTCCTCAATTTGGTCGATGCCAACGAGAGCGAGATTTCCGAAAATCTGGCAGGGAAGTATCGCTCTTTCTTGAGCACTCTAGATCAGCTGATCGAGGGCATTGACCTCGAGGGTGCATACGCAATTACCGAGGATGACCGATCTGAGCTCGAAGACCAGCTCAGAGACATTCGTGCGGTTGCACAAATCGGGATAACCGTCGAAATCATTGGCCACGAGTTCGAGACGCTTGAGGCGGAGGTTCGCCGCAATCTTCAGAAGCTGCCGGCATCTGCCAAATCGACTGAAGCTTACGAGGCGGCACTCCGCGCGCATCTGGCCTTAGCGGACCGCCTCCGATTCTTGTCCCCGCTGAAGATCGGCGGCTATCGTGCACGCGAAGTCATCACGGGCGCGCAGATAGCCGACTATATTACGGAGTTCTTTTCTACTGGTTTCTCCAGCCAACGAATCGAATTTGTGGTGACGGACGCCTTCAGGAAAATCGAATTCAGAGATATACCGTCCCGAATTTTTCCCGTGTTCATCAACCTGGTCAACAACGCGTTGTATTGGACATCATTGGCGACCGAGCGAAAAATTGAACTCGACTTTCAAGATGGACTTGCCATCATTGCGGACAGCGGCCCGGGGGTTGATCCTGAAGATGTACCGCGACTCTTTGAGTTGTTTTTCTCTAGGAGGCGTTCGGGCAGAGGAGTTGGCCTGTATTTAAGTCGGGTAAATTTGGCGGTAGCTGGTCATAAGATTCGCTACGCGATGGCGGGCGATCCGAAAATCTTGGATGGCGCCAACTTCATCGTGGATTTCAAGGGGGTATCTTTCGATGGTTGATGGCGGATACGCCGCGGCGGTCAAGGAAACGTTCGAGACTAAACCTCTTCGTACCGTTCTAATGATCGACGACGAGTTCCCAAGTTTGTCGGACGTAATTCGCGGAATCGACGATTCAAAGAAATTTCGACAGCGCGAACGCGCTCTTGCTCTCTATGAAGGATTTCGTCGCCGGCAGATGATCTGCGACGTCGAAAATGATGTTGCCGACGTCCATGCGGAACGCTTTCGCAAGAGCGACTTGATCATCTTAGACTATAATCTTGGGCCGACGGAAAACGACAATGAGCAATCTATTCGCGTTCTGCGGGAGCTCGCTGGATCCAAGCATTTCAACACCGTGGTGGTTTACACCGCCGACCCCGCGCTAGACGATGTTTGGCTCGCGATCATGGCGAGCCTGTCGGGAGATTGGAGCGGTCTGCCAGGCGCCCTTGAGGGTGAAGCGCAGGAACATTGGGAGAAGCTCAGCGACGCCGAGAAACTTCCTGATCCATCAATCGATGCGATCAAGGCGTACGCTGAGCGCCGCGACATAAGGGCTATTCCCAACAAAGTCCTCGTGGCGGCGCAGAAGGAACTTGAGGAACTCGGCGTCCCCATGGCCGCGACGGCGAAGATTCTAGAAGCGCTGATACACCGTGACTTGGCCGCCCGTGCCGGCCGGTGGGCGGGTGAGCCGCGTCGGCGGGCGGTGGGCAAGGCCAGCGACGGCGTGCGCTGGATTCAGTCTCACAACTCTTTTGTTGCTATCGTGCAGAAGGCTGACGCAACGAGCGAGGATGAGTCTGATCCGTATGGGATCATGGCGAACCTCGGCGACGCATTGCTCGCTTGGAGACCGAACCTCATTCAAGTCATCATGTCCGAGATCCAGAATATTCTGGAGTTGGAAGCGTTGACCACCGAGGATGAGCATTTGGCCGTCGGCGAAACTCAGGCGGCATTGTGGTTTTATCTACTGCAAAGTGTCGGTGCGATCGATCCAGATGCCGACAATGACCTGCGGCCGCCTTTGGCAAGTTTGGTGGACAAGCTTGTTGATGGAATTCGGCATCGTCTTTCTTCCGATCAGGCCCTGCTTCAGCTTGCCGCCAATGCGATGCGCGGGGAGCTAAGGGACGCCGGATTGAAACCGGACACTTGGCCGGACCCCAAAAAGCCCGCGCTAGTCAATAAGGCGGGCGAACTTACGAGAGCAGGCAAGGTCGATCCCAAGGCTGTTGTTTTTCGACTCAACAGCTTCCTTTCAACAGAGCGATTCCGTCGCGCGCATCTGACTACGGGGACCATTTTCCGGCGCGGTGAGGAAATATGGGCCGCGACTTCTCCTGCTTGTGACCTCGTGGCCCGTCAGCCGGGTGTGGATCAGGCTTGGTCTCACGCCATCCATCCCATGACGGCCCTAGTCGCCGTCAAGCTTCATCCGGGCGGAGCCCTTCCTGCCGCGCTGGGCGAAGCCACTAAAGGAAATCACGTATTCCTGGAACTCGATGGAGTTCCCACCGCTCTGAAGCTGATCAACCCGATGTCGCAGCCGAGCTATGAAATATTTTTCGCGCACACCGAGGGGCGTGTACGATTGGAAGGCGATAATACAATCTTCACAGCGTCGCGGCTCATGGCGCTTCCGGACGGTGCTCGCGGCTTGGTCGAGCAAGACTTTGAGATTGTTGGACAGCTCAGAGGCGTGAACGCTATCCGCGCCCTTCAGTCCGCGGGGCAGCATTTGTCGCGTGTCGGCCTCGATTTTGTGGGCCTTCCGCAAAACTGAGATGGATAATTTGAAGGCTGCGGATCGCCGGCGGGCGATGCAAGCAGTACGCACGCGAGATACGAAACCGGAATTAGCGGTGCGAAAGCGCGCGCATGCGGCTGGCCTCCGTTTCAGATTGCACCGCCGTGACCTTCCCGGCACACCAGATCTCGTATTCCCCCGTCGCCGCATCGCCTTATTTGTCCACGGTTGTTTCTGGCACGGCCATCCGGAGTGCCAGCGGAGCGCGCTTCCAAAGACGAATGTCGCCTTTTGGAGCGCGAAGATCGAAAAGAACAAGGCGCGGGATCGGGCCGCAGCCGAAGCGTTGCAACTTCTAGGTTGGGAAGTCATCGTGATCTGGGAATGTGAAACTCGTAGCACGGAAAAAATCGATGAATGCCTCCCGCCGTTAATTCCAAAGCTGGAGACTTAGTCGGGCGCGCGAGTCCTTCGATTCGCCCCCCACATTGATTGGTGCTGGTTAGTGTCTTCGAAGCATAGCAGCATTAGGCGGAGGGATATGTCAGCTAACCAAAATCCGCCAGCTCCAGCGGCTGTCGCGATCAGCTTTGAAACCTACCCGATGGCTCGATCGCGATGCACGACGATTGTAGAGGGCGCATCGATACGGGCTGAGGACGGTCGGGATTACACCGGGTATCCCTTAGTTGGGCATGGTGCAGTCGCCGCGGTGATGGAACGGCAGATCCGCGACGAGGTGGGGCCTTTCCGCGGCGTGGTCATCCAGCGTTCCGAGCATTTGGAGGTCGATGCCATCTGGGACGGCGACTGCCTAATCGATAGCGATGGCGCGGATCTTGCGGTTTGCGATGATTCCGACGGCGAGAACTAACCCTCTCCCAGCTATAAAGAAGGTCCGCATTCTTCATTGGGCGGAAAAGAGCTGCCAGCCCGCGCTTGGCCTGTTTCATGCCGGAAGCAGCAATTCGAACTGCATCGGCCCTTGGAAAAGCGCGTCAGGATGACTGCTATTCCGCTTTCGAGTTGGCGACCTCCATCTCACCACCTACTGAACCAAAGGGCCAACGCAACGCCGAGCCAAATCGGTCCTGTCTTGGCGTATGCCATTTGGAACGGCAGCCACCGTGATCGGGATCCAAGTTCCTCTTCTCGACCTCGCAACACTCGCACATGAAGGCGGTGAATGTCCCAGCCCCACCATAGTGCCGCCATCGGCAGCCCAGCGAGCAGCTTGTGACCGTGAGAGAAAAGGATACCGATCGCCACCGCGTTCACCACTAACCTGAAACCCCAGCGGAACCGCGAGTGGGCTATCAGTTCATCGGCAAAAGTTTCGGCGGTGGAGTCATCGCCCATGTTCGTCGCCATCAAGTTCCCCTGCAACATTCTGACAAGCGTTGCTTTAGACGTTTTTGTACTAAACACTGCAACGGCCGCAACAACCTCATTTTTGAGGGGGTGCGCGTGCCGAAGGGCTTCAACGATGAGCGGTACCGGGCGCTCATCGGAATTCTGCTTGCCGAGAGGAAGCGCCTCGGGCTGAGCCAGCAAGCCCTCGCGGAGAAGATCGACATGCCGCAGAGGATAATATCCCGCTACGAGATCGGCGAACGGCGCCTGGATATCATCGAGTTCATGGATATTGCTGCGGCCTTGGGCCTCTCGGCGTCTCGGCTGATCCATGATGTCGAGCAAGTGGCGTAGCCCTATTTAACCCCACGTCCTCGCTCGATGCGGTCCAAAACGAAATCTGCATCTGAGTGTACGGCAACCGCAGAAATATGCGGGTTTATGCATTTTCAGTGCCGCGATATTCGCCCCCATCGATTGGGGAGATGCCCCCATCGTCCGCACCATCGAGGTATAACGAGAAATGGGCGGGGCAGTCATTCAGCCACCCCACCCACATCGTCTAGTTCGGCTTCCGCAGAGCCTTCGGATTTACGGTGAAGGACACCTTCGGCTTCCCTCCCGTTTTCACAAACTCCACATCAAGCCAGTCATAGTCGGTAAGCAGTTTCAGCGCCTGCTCGACCCTCTCTCGATCTTTCAAGCCGGACCATTCGTTTCGATAGATATCCCGCGCAGTGAAGGCATGGGGGAGATCGCCCTTGCGAATACGGCGGAGGATTAGCTCGGCTGTGTCAGTATTGTCAGTCTCCAGGGCAGCATACACGCGCCGCGCGTGGCTTTCCAAATAGTCCGCCCAATAGCCCGCCATTACCCAAGCTTCGACGCTAACCGGTCCAACCCCTCCATTCGCAAGATGGCAGACTAGCGCTAGCCGAGGTACCAACCCTCGGTATTTCGCTAGGTGGGCCTTGAGATGGGAAGATAGCTCCGGCTCGCGTATCTTCTGCTCCAGTCGCGCTCGCCAACGATCGAACTCATTCTGCGCATCCTCGCAGAACCGTAGGTATGGTACACTCCCCTCACCGCTGAATGGGTCGGCAGTTGCCTCGACCGCTTCTGGGTGCAGTTGATCCAGTCGTTCGAAGCAGCGCATCGCCACCTCTCGCGCCTGTTGATCCGGATGCTTATCGCCACTCTTCCAAGGGCGGTCGAAGTCGGGCCACGCCAAAAGCTGCACGCGCTGGATCAGCCCGTCATCACGTTGACGGAAAGAGCGACGCATATAGTCGAGAAGCCTTGCTGGCTGCGTGGTACCGAACAGCGCCAAATTCACTGAATCGGCACGCACGGTGCCACGTCCGATACGGTCGAAAGTGCAGCCATCCAGCCCAGTCCAGCCGCCCATAATCATACCGCGCCCGTTGGCTTTCTCCTCCTGATCAAGATCTGTGAACATCGTGAGCAGCTCGTCGCGATGGTACAAAATGCCTTGGGGATTATCGCGACAGATCTCACCGAGCTTTTCCGGTGTCGCGTCGTTGACGATGAACCGCTTCTGCTTCGGCAGTTGTGGTGCCTCGAGTTCACGCAGCAAATCTAGGGTATTGAGTTCCGCTAGGGGGTCTTCAGTTGAACCTCGAAGCATGCCCCTGGCCTGGCGCCTGAACTCCTGCTCCTTGATCTCATGGAGCATCAGCTTAGGCTTCAATTCCTCAAGCGCAGCTTCGTATGCGACCGACGCCTTGTGCTCCATCGCGTGCAGAGCCGCGAAAGCCTCACGCACGGCCGGTGATTTCATTGTTCCTGGGGGACCGACAATGACCCCCCAAAGATTTCCAACCTCCGTCCAGGTCGTGTGCCTTTCCGGGCGGATTCCGATCCGGCGCCCAACGAGCGACGACGCGGCGATCATTGCCGCGACGCCTATGAAATCGATTGGGCAGTTCATTCGCTCGGCGATGTCGATCACCCAACGGCGCAGGCCGGTAGGCAACATCCTCTCTTCGAAATGCATTACCTCCAGTAAGGTTGAGGGTAACGGCATGGGATCGGGCCATATCTGATCCGGATCGACGCGGACCGGAACAGGCAGCGGAATGGATGCTGGCGGAGTCACCGCCAGCACAAGGTCAGAAGCGGTCATCGTTCGTCAGCTCGGCAAGAGTGGGGAGGCCGCGATTGTCTTCCGACACCTCAGGGTCGAGTGGGTCGATGTAGAGCCAAGGAAGGGCGTTCCCGTAGACGTCTGAACTGCGCTCCCAGCGAACGAGAAACTCATTCCAGTCTTTGAAGGCTTCCGGGGGTGGCTCGCGGTGGACCTCTACGCCCTGCTTCACATAGCGCTCAGACGCCACGTCCGCAGCTTTGCGGCCAGGATCGTCGTTGTCATGCGCAAGCGTCACAGCCTTGCAGCTTGTCGGCAGTATCACGCTTGCCAAATTCGAGGTGCCCATTGTGACCCAGACCTCGGCATTGGAGTAGTAACGGGCAATGCTAAGCCCGTCCTCCAAACCTTCACAAAGGTAGATGTGCTTGGGATCGCCCAATGGCGCATCGATCCCACGCAACCGGATTGCGGCTCCACCAGTCGAACCAAGCGTTCGCTTGCAATCCTTGGCCATCTTCTCCCCAGCGGTGGTGAGATAGATTCGTTGGATGCTCACAATCTCGCCATTGACGTTGCGAGCCGCCGCCACAATCGCGGGATGTTTGCGGGCGGATCGCTGGAAGGAGAGTTCACTAAAACGAATATTCTCCTGCTGACTGGCGAACTCGAAGGGGATGCTGCGGCTATCGAAATAGGCAGCAGCGGGCGTGCCTTCGATCGGAAAGCTGTTGTTCCAGATTGAAAGCGCACACCGCCTCTTGGCGGCCTCATCATCTCGCGGGGTAGAGGTTCCCGCAGAACGAAGTTCGCCACCGTCATGAAGCTCGCGGCACGCCTCGATGTACGAGGCGCCGGTGATTTGCTGCACAAAGGAGATCGTGTTTCCGCCCCGACCGCACCCGAAGCAATTAAACACTCCCTTCTGCTCATTCACCGAGAAGCTTGGGGTGGAATCAGAGTGGTCGGGGAAAGGGCAGCGGCCGACATATTCGTCACCCTTCCGCGTGAGATGGGTATATTCGCTCGCCAGCTCGCGGAGGCTAAGCCCGCTCGTGAAGGCGTCTTCCCATTCGGCACCGTAGGTGCTGCGCATACCGAAATAGTCCATCTCAGCACCCTCCTGCATTGATCAGGTGCTCGATGCTTGCAGACCGAACCAATGTTCGGCGACCGATCTTCACGGTTTCAAGCCTCTGCTGTGAAATAAGTTCGTAGAGTTTTGTGCGGCCAATCCCAATATGGCGGCAAGCATCGTTCACGGACATGCTGATGCACATCATGGCACTACCTTTCGGCTATTACGGTTTCTGTTGTACCGCCGCCGAGATCCATACTTCGATTGCGATGAGCACTATCTGCGATGAGGCGTGCCGGCGCGCAAGCCGCTATTTTTCCAGGAATTTTTCTAGAAATTTCTAGAAATTCTATCATTTTCTAGAAAAATCGCTTTCTCGGGTTTGAAGCGTGCGCCGGCAAATGTGAGGGACGCTGAGAAGCTGTAGTGCAGCTATCATGCCCGCTTGCGATTTATCGGAACGGCTCTAGCCTTCCAGCTATTCGCTGGCTCGCGCTTGGAGGTCGCCCGAATCAGGGGTTGGACCAAGATCAGCGGATAGGAAAAAATTTGGGAAGCCAGCATCGCGTGGGGGCCACTTTGGGGGCCACTTGCGATGAGACTTATAAAGTATCCATATTTTCCAACTGCTTATACCGGCGATTTTAGTCCTCTTCTGGCACCATTTTCCAATGGCATTGGAAATGCGCGGAAATCATCGATCGGACGGTCTCCGATACGCGTCTGCTCCGCGGGGCGGCGGCGAAATTACTCGGTAGGCCGTGTCATATCGGTCAGGCCCCACCCCGCATTGTGAAGAAGTGTTTCTAGGTCAGCCCGCCGGTTGCGCGCCGGGGCGCGCTTGTCCATCCGCCGGGGAACGCCGGCCGACAGGGACCGCGCGAAAAGGAGAGGAGCCATGAGCATCGTTCTCGCGCTGGGGCTGGGGCTTGCTGTCCCGGAGCCGATCCATCCCACCCTGGAACACCGCACCAGCTTCGACCATGCCGGCGAGGTGATCGACGCGCAATATCGCGCGCGGGTCTCGCTGGTCAGCCGCCAGGTCGGCTCGGTCGCCAAGGCCGGCATGCCCACCACGCTGCGCTGTGTCTGGCGCGCGCATCTGCGCATCGAGCGTGAGGCGCGGTTTGGCGAGAAACTCCGCCTGAGCCGTAACATCCATCGCAACACAGTCCTGGAAGGAAGCCGCCCCGGCTGGTGCGAGGCGAGCAGGCGGGCCGTCTCGGAGGAAGTCGCACGGCGTTCCGAGGAGATCCGGGGCCATCTGCTGGCGGCTGCGGGCGAGGATCAGCTGGTACTGAAGGCCGAGGTGGCGCCGGCAGGCGCGGGCCGCGGGATTTGACGAAGATGCGCGCAATCCTGTTGCCGGCGGCGGTGCTGACCGCGTTTTCGGGCGGCGCCGTGCATGCCCAGGCGATCTCCGGCGGCGTCGAGCTGGCGACCGATGAAAGCCGCCGCGGGCTGAGCTGGAGCGGTGGGCGCGTGGCTGCCTCCGCCGACGCCCAGGTCGCGTTCGGCGTGGCGGATGCGTCGGTCCGTATCGTGAGCACGCGCAATGCCCCCCGGCATGCCGGGGCCGATGTGGCAGCGGACCTCGAGCTGGGTGCGACGACCGATGCCGGTCCCTTCCGGCTGCGCGGGCATGTGGCAGCGCATCTGTTCGCCGGGGCGCAGGAGCCGATGCACTATTTCGAGGCGGGCGCCCGCGGCAGCTATACGCTGGGGCCGCTCCAGATCGGTGCCGGCGCCGTCTATGCCCCGGCCCAGTCGGCGATCGGCGGCGACAATCTCTATGCCTTCGCCTTTGCGAATGCCGGCATCCCGGCGACGCCACTGTCGGTATCCGCTGCGCTCGGGCGCAGCACGGGCAGCACCGACGATCCGATCCGTGCCGCGCGGCTCCGACCGCTCGGCAACTACACCGACTGGCGGCTGGGGCTGGAATATACCCGGTTCCCCGTCACGATCGGCCTCGATTATGTCGGCACCAGCTTCGCGGACTGGACCAGCGCCTCGCCCTTCGCCGACCTGCGCCACAGCGGCGACCGGCTGGTAGCGCGCGTCCGCCTGGCGTTCTGACACGCGCGCACCGGGCTAGAGCTTTAGCAGGTTCCATTCGCGCGAATAGGGCACGCGGCTCAGCCGGTAGCCCCTGTCCGCGCCGGTCACGAGGGTGTCGCTCCAGTTGAAGCCATAGCCGCGCTCGGCGTCGTAGAGCCCCGGCTCCTGCGACAGCGCCGAGTTGAGCGGCAGCACGGTCTCGTCGCCGAGCGTCAGATAGGGCGGGTAATGGCCCTCCGATGCCAGGCCGTGCGCGGGACGGTGGAAGATGTAGCGGTGCAGGTCCTGGCGGATCAGGTCGTCGAAGATCGCCTTGGCGATCACATTGGCCGGGGTGCCCGCCTTTTGCAGGTCGCGCTGCAGGTCGCAGCTGTGCAACGAGGCTTGCCACAACCGTTCGGCATGCGGATCGAAGCTGCCGTCGCGCCGCGCGGTCAGCAGCACGCGGTAGAGTTCGCCGCCACAGCCGTCGATCCGGACGACGCTGGTCAGCTGCGTCGTCTTGTCCGGCCCGAACGGCTCGTAATAGGGCTGGTTGGGCGCCGAGATGCTGGTGTTGCGCCCGGTGCGGATCTTGACCGAGGCCTTGAGCCCGCTGCCGCGGTTCACCCGCCCGCCGCCCAGGTCGATCGTGCGGTACAGCTCGTCGGCGAGCCAGAGCTGGGTCACGGTCTCCAGCTCGAGATCGGTGACCGCGGTGCCGTAGCGCAGCAGATAGTCGCGGGCGAAGGCATGGGCGCGGTCGTTGAAGGTATAGGCGCGGGCATAGAGCGCCAGCTCCTCGGGCGTCTTGACGATGCGCAGGCTGCGGACGACCGGCGCGATGTTGACCACCTCCACGCCGGGCAGGATCGTCGCGACCTTGGCGAGATCGGAGGGATAGAGCTCGCCGTCGATGCCGAGCTTGTTGCCCTGCACGCCCTTCTTCCTGATGCCCTCGAGCAGATAGGCGAACAGGTCGGCCGGCGGCCCGAGCTTCGCTTCGCCGCGATCGGGGAAGCCGCCTTCGGTGTGCGGGAAGTCGAAATATTCGCGGCCGCCCTCGACCCAGGAATCGGCGAGGATCGCCTGATAGTGGCGCGGGTGGAATGCCCAGGGCGCGGCATCGTCGCGGTTCTTGAGCGCGGCCCAAGGGCGCTCGCTGGCGAAGACTTGGATGCCGGTGAAATAGGCGGTGTTGTTGGTGTCGCGCAGCAGCACCGATTGCACGCCGCGGCTCTCCAGCGCGGCGAACAGCGCTTCGAAGCGGCGCTTGTGCCAGTCGAGCCCCAGCTCGTCGGCCTTGGCGGGAACCGGCGGCTGGTCCTTGCCGCCATATTGCGCGGGGAGCAGCAGCTTGTGGCTGGCACCGCCGGCCAGGCTGCGCAGATGGCTGGTGACGGTCTCGTCCGCGGCGGGCTGCATCGCGGCTACCGTGTCGATCCTGCCCATCACGCCGGCGGAGAGGATGCCGGCGGTGGTCAGGCGCATGAAGTTGCGCTTCGAAAGGTTCGGGTCGGTCATGGGGATACTCACGAATAGATCGAGCGGAGCGCGCGGATCACGGCGTCGGTCTCGGCCGGGGTGCCGATGCTGATCCGGATCCAGGCATCCAGTGGGGGGAAGGGGCGGGCGACGCGCAGGCCGGCCTGGGCGAGCCGGGCGCGGACCGCATCGGCCGGGCGCGGGCTCTCGAAGAACACGAAGTTCGCCCGGCTGTCGGTATGGCGTAGCTTGAGCTGGTCCAGCGCTGCGTGGAGCCGGGCGCGCTCGGTCCGCACGCGCCGGACATGGGCGGCCAGATGCGCGCGGTCGTCGAGCGCGGCGCGCGCGGCGGCGAGCCCGAGGCGGTTCTGCGCATGCGGGCTGCCCACACCGCTCGCCCGCAGCTTGCGGGCAAGCTCGGCGGGGGCGACGGCATAGCCGATCGACAGGCCGGCCAGACCATAGGCCTTGGCCAGCGTGCGGAAGGTCAGCACGTTCGCGCCGTCGCGCGAGAAGCGCACCGCGCTGTCCGCGAAATCGGCATATTCGAGATAGGCCTCGTCCACCACGACCAGCGTCTTTGCGGAAGCCTGGGCGATGAAGCGGTCGAACGTGTTGCGCGCCTCCACCGTTCCCGACGGGTTGTGCGGATTGACCAGCGACACCGCCAGCGTGCGCGGGGTGATCGCCGCCGCCAGCGCGGGCAGGTCGTTGCGCAGCTCGCGGTTGAGCGGGATGCCCACGCCCTTGCCGCCGACCGCGGCGGAGGCGTCGATCAGCGCGGTATAGCCCGGCGTCGAATAGACGAACTCGCCGCCGCCGGCGCTGGCGGCCAGATGGAGGCCCAGCGGCTCCAGCACTTCGCCCAGCACGATCTGCTCGGGCGAGACGCGCTCGATCCCCGCAATGTGCCGGGCGAGCGCGTCCACTTCCTCCTGATCGACATAGCGGTTGAGCCGGTCGAGATTGGCGGCGATCGCGCGCGACACCGCGGGGGCGGGCGCATCGGCGCTCTCGTTCAGCGACAGCCGGCCGAAATCGGCGGGTTTTGCCGGAGCGGTCCTGGCCCTCACCGGCCCGGCGACGAACGCCGAGCCGGCAATCCCGGCAGCCGTAAGGAACTCGCGGCGCTCGATCCCGCGCATCAGAAGCGCACTCCCAGGCGGCCGTACCAATAGGCACCGCTGAAGCCGAAGGGCGAGAACTCACTGTAGCGGAAGATGCCCGAGCTGTCGGACCCGGTCAGCTTCGCGGTCGAGAGGATGTTGGTGGTCGGATAGGTGTTGAACAGGTTGTTCACGCCCACCGTGAGCGTGGTGTTCTTCTGCACGGCATAGCTGACGCTCAGGTCCACCACCCATTTGGGCTGGAGGATCTGGATGATGTCGTAATTGCCGGCGGTGCCCGCCTGGGTGGGCAGCACGCGGATCAGGGTGTCGCCCAGGCCCGCCAGCGCGACATTGGCGGCGCTCTGGTTGGTCAGCGCGACCTGCTCGACCTTGCCGTAGCGCGTGCCGCGCAGATCGAAGGTGAAGCTCTCGACATCCCAGCGCGCGCCGAGCGCAACCTTGTCGCGCGGCGTGCCGCGCTCGAGCCGCACCCGCTCGGTCACGTCGAACAGCGGCGTGGTGATGCCGAGCGCGCGGACTTCGGCCGGGGTCGCCGCGATGCGGGTCGCCCGGGTCTCGTTGTAATTGAACGCCGCGGTCAGGCTGATGCGGCCGAACGCGCCGAGATCGGCCCGGTAAGCGGCGGTCAGGTCGACGCCCTTGGTCGTCGTGTCGACCGCGTTGGTGAAGTAGCGGACGCTCAGCACGCCCGGCTGGCCGATCGAGGTCAGATAGGTGCGCAGCCGCGTCGAGCCCGAGCCGTCGATGAAGTTCGACGACAGCACGATCCGGTTGTCGATGTCGATCTTGTAGAAGTCGGCCGAGGCCGTGAACCCGCCGCTGGCGAAGGTGAGGCCCGCCGAATAGTTGATCGACTTCTCGGGCCGCAGCCGCTCTGCGCCCAGCGCGTTGGCGAGGGCGGAGCCCGGCGTGGCGAGCTTCACCAGCGCGAACTCGGTGGTGCCGCTGGTCAGGCTGGTGACGCCGCGCGCGACCGACGAACCATAATATTGCTGCGACAGGCTGGGTGCGTGGAAGCCGTTCGAGATCGCCCCACGCACCGCCAAGCCGCTGCCCAGGTCGTAGCGCGTCGCGATCTGGCCGTTCCAGGTGTCGCCGAAGTCGGAATAATGCTCGTAGCGGCCTGCCGCCGTCACCAGCCACGCCTTGGTGATCCTGGTGTCCGCTTCGAGGAACAGGCCGACATTGGTGCGGCTGACATCGACTTCGTCGATCGGCTGGATACCGACAAAGCCCTGCGATCCGATGGTCGGCTGGGCACCGGCATTGGGCCCGTCGAGGATCTTGTAGGGGCCGACCGAGTAGGAGCCCTCTTCACCCGCCTCGATCCGGTAGCTGTCGCGGCGGAAGGTGCCGCCGAGCGCGATGCTCAGATCCTCGGCAAGCCCGATGTCGAAGCCGTTGGAGAATTTGAGATCGGTGGTCCACTGGCTGTTCTTGTAGCGGCCGTTGTAGAAGGCGGTCGGGCTCTGCGCGCCGAGCGTGGCGTTGAGCGTGTTGTGGGTGCGGTATTCGATCGAATTGCCGCCATAGGTGGTGGCGAGGTCCCAGGCCCAGTCGCCCAGCTTGCCGTCGAGGCCGATGCTGCCGGTGAAGTCGATGCTGTCGGTGTCGATGAAGGGCAGGAAGCCGTCCGGGTAGATCGCGCGGACATTCTCGTCCTGCCCCGGCCGCCGGCCAAAGGCGTTGGAGCTGCCGGTGCTCTTGCGCCACGCACCGAAGGCATGGAGCGTCGTTTCGCCGCCCAGCGGCTTGGAGAAGTTGGCTGTCACGCTGCCATCCGTCCCGTCGGCGCTGTCGGCGAAGCGGAACAGCTTGCGGTTCGCGGTCGCCTCGCGCGGATCGAGCACCGTGCCGGCGACGCCGCCGGGCGCGTTCAGCCCGGTGCCCGAGCCGTAGAGCGCCGAGAGCGGCTGCGGGGTGCCGGTGGGCGAGATGCCGAAATACTGCTGGCGGGTATCCGCGAGCGCGCGGTTCGCGGCGACATGGTCGCGGTAATAGCCCGAGACATGCAGCACGCCGTCGCCGAGCACGCGGAAGCCGCCGCCCAGCGAGACTTCCCAGGTATCGCCGCCGCCATCCTGGGTGGTGCCCCAGGTCGCGGTGCCGTGCAGGCCGACATCGTCGCGCAGCAGGATGTTGATCACCCCGGCGATGGCGTCGGCGCCATACTGGGCCGAGGCGCCGTCCCGCAGGATCTCGATCCGCCCGATCGCCGCGGCCGGAATCTGGTTGAGATCGGTCGGCGCCGAGCCCTTGCCGATCGTGCCCGAGGTGTTGACCCAGGCCGAGCTGTGGACGCGGCGACCGTTGACCAGCACCAGCGTCGAATCCGGCGAAAGTCCGCGCAGTCCGGCCGAGCGGATATGCGTGTTGCCGTCGGGCGTGGTCGGCGTGGCGAAGGAGAAGGACGGGGCCAGCTGGCGCAGGATCTCCGCGGTCTCCTGATAGCCCGAGGAGCGGACGGTCTCGCCCGACAGCACGTCGATCGGCACCGGCGAGGCGGTGACCGTGCGGTTCGCCAGGTGCGTGCCGGTGACGACGATGGTCTCGCCTTCCTCGTGCTGCGCGGGCGCGGTGGTGTCCTCCGCCGACTGTGCCCGGGCCGCGCCCGGCGCGAGCGCGGACAGGAGAGCGATGGCGATTACAGACGCACTGGTACGGGTTTTGAAAGACGGCGACATCGAAGCGCGACCCCCTGATGGTTGATGAAAGCGAGCTCTTCGGCGCGCTAATTCATACTGAATTGATATGATTTAGGCGGTCAACTCAAGTTTCTGTTTCGCAGGTGAAACCTGTCGTTGGGCATGGGATCGGGACGCGCGGAGGCGCTGCGCCGGCGCTCAGGCCGGTGCGCGAGGCTTCAGTTTTCGGTGTCGAGCTTCGCGGCGATCGCGATCAGATTGGCCAGGGTCAGCGCGTCGTTCGCATTGCGCCAGACCAGCCCGGTTTCCAGCTCGGGAACCGCGCCGGCGATCGGCAGATAGCGCACGCCGGTTCGCGCGAGATGGCGCAGCGAGGCGGGCACCAGCGCGAGGCCCAGCCCGGCCGAGACCAGGCTGATGATCGTCTGCATCTGGATCGCTTCCTGCTGGATCGCCGGCACGTGCCCGCGCTCGCGGTAGAAGCCGGTCACCAGATCGTGGAAGTCGGGGGAGACGCGTGCCGGGAAGATGATCAGCGGCTCGCGCATCCAGTCGTCGCCGCGCAGCACGCCATCGACCGGTGCCAGCCGGCCTTCCGCGATCCACGTCTCGGGCACCGCGGAGACCAGCGGTTCGGACAGCAGCGGATGATAGCCGAGCGTGCCGGGCAGGGCGGCGCCCGCCGAGATCAGGATGCCCGCATCGATCCGCCCGTCGAGCAGCGCGGCGATCTGGATGTCGCTGGTCGCCTCGGCCAGCTCGAGCTCCACTTCGGGGAAGGCCAGTGAGTAGCGCTGCACCAGCCGGGGCAGCACGCTGTAGTCGGCGGTGCTGACGAAGGCGAGCGACAGCCGGCCGGTGCGTCCGGACAGTAGTTGCTCCGCGACGTCCGAGAGCGCCGCGACGCCGTCCACCGCCAGCCGGACATGCTCGAGCCATTGCCGGCCGAAATCGGTCAGCCGCACGCTGCGCTTCGAGCGGACGAACAGCGCACCGCCCAACTGTCGTTCCAGCGCCAGGATCGACTGGCTGAGCGGCGGCTGGGTCATCCCGAGCAACTCCGCCGCCCGGCCGAAATGCAGTGTGTCGGCAACCGCCAGAAAGTGGCGCAACTGGCGCAGTTCGAGCATATTGATATATCTGGCGACCTATTGGCGCTGGAACAAGATATTTCCCAACTCCATTAAGTTGGAGTAGGGCGCGCAGCATAATTGCTTGGGAAGCGCAAAATGCCTCATTATCGTTCGCGTACGAGTACGCATGGCCGCAACATGGCGGGCGCCCGCGGCCTGTGGCGCGCCACCGGCATGACCGACGAGGATTTCGGCAAGCCGATCATCGCCGTCGCCAACAGCTTCACCCAGTTCGTGCCGGGGCACGTGCACCTCAAGGATCTCGGCCAGCTCGTCGCGCGCGAGATCGAGGCGGCGGGCGGTGTCGCCAAGGAATTCAACACGATCGCGGTCGATGACGGCATCGCGATGGGGCATGGCGGCATGCTTTATTCGCTGCCCAGCCGCGACCTGATCGCCGACAGCGTCGAATATATGGCCAATGCGCACTGCGCCGACGCGCTGGTGTGCATCTCCAATTGCGACAAGATCACGCCGGGCATGCTGATGGCGGCGATGCGGCTCAACATCCCGGCGATCTTCGTCTCGGGCGGCCCGATGGAAGCCGGCAAGGCCGATATCCGCGGGCAGACCGTGGCGCTCGACCTGGTCGACGCGATGGTCGTTGCCGCCGACGACAAATACACCGACGAGGAAGTGAAGGTCATCGAGCGCTCGGCCTGCCCGACCTGCGGCAGCTGCTCGGGCATGTTCACCGCCAATTCGATGAACTGCCTCACCGAGGCGCTCGGCCTGTCGCTGCCCGGCAACGGCTCGGTGCTCGCCACCCATGCCGATCGCGAGAAGCTGTTCCGCGAAGCCGGCCACACGATCGTCGACCTCGCCAAGCGTTGGTACGAGCAGGACGACGCCTCGGCGCTGCCGCGCAACATCGCCAGCTTCGCCGCGTTCGAGAATGCGATGAGCCTCGACATTGCGATGGGCGGCTCGACCAACACCGTGCTCCACCTGCTCGCCGCCGCCTATGAGGGCGAAGTGACCTTCAACATGGCGGATATCGACCGGCTGTCGCGCCGCGTGCCCTGCCTGTGCAAGGTCGCCCCGGCCAAGCAGGACGTGCACATGGAGGACGTCCACCGTGCCGGCGGCATCATGGCGATCCTCGGCCAGCTCGACCGCGCCGGGCTGATCGACACCAGCCTGCCGACCGTCCACTCGCCGACCATGGCCGATGCGCTCGATCGCTGGGACATCAGCCGTACCGAGAGCGAAAGCGTTCGCGAGTTCTTCAAGGCAGCGCCCGGCGGCGTGCGCACCACCGTCGCGTTCAGCACCAGCAATCGCTGGAAGGAGCTCGACCTGGATCGCGAGACCGGCGTGATCCGCAGCGCCGAGACGCCCTTCTCCAAGGATGGCGGCCTCGCCGTGCTGTTCGGCAACCTCGCGCCCGAGGGTTGCATCGTGAAGACCGCCGGCGTCGATGACAGCATCCTCGTCTTCCACGGCACCGCGCGCGTCTATGAAAGCCAGGACGCAGCGGTCGCCGGCATTCTCGGCAACGAAGTCAAGGAAGGCGACGTCGTCGTCATCCGCTACGAAGGGCCGAAGGGCGGGCCGGGGATGCAGGAGATGCTCTACCCGACCAGCTATCTGAAATCGAAGGGCCTCGGCAAAGCCTGCGCGCTGATCACCGACGGGCGCTTCTCGGGCGGTACCTCGGGCCTGTCGATCGGCCATGTCTCGCCCGAAGCGGCGGAAGGCGGGCTGATCGCGCTGGTGCAGACCGGCGATCCGATCGAGATCGACATCCCCAATCGCGGCATCCACCTCGCCGTCGACGACGCGGTGCTCGCCGCCCGGCACGAGGAGATGGTCGCCCGCGGCAAGAAGGCGTGGAAGCCGTTCGGCCGCAAGCGCGAGGTCTCGCCCGCGCTGCGCGCCTATGCAGCGCTCACCACCAATGCGGCGCGCGGCGCGGTGCGTGACGTGAGCCAGGTCGAGAAGGACTGACCCGAGCCTGAGGGGCAGGGCTGCCGGTTCGCGCCGGCAGCCCCGCCAGCTCAGAACTTCAGGCTCAGCGTGGCGCGGCCGCCATGCTCGCGCACGCCCGATCCCTGGATGCCGCTATAGCCCAGGCGCAGGCTGAGCTTCTCGCTGACATCGACGATCAGGTTGAGGTTCGCCACCGCCGCGAAGCGGTCGATCTCGGGCGAGCGTACGTTGAACGCCTGGTCGGGCGCCGCCGCCAGCGCGATCACCGGATTGGCGAAGCGGTCGCCAAAGGCCGTCCGCACCCCGATATTGCCGCCCAGCCGGATCGAGCCGAGCCCGATCTCGCCGCGCGCGCCCAGCTCGGCAACGCCGAGCACGTTCTTCTGGGTGCGCACCATCAGCGCCACCGGGCCGCTGCTCTCGGCGAAGCGATCGAAGCGGACGCGCGAGACGCTGCCGGCCAGATAGGGCTCGACGAAGGACTGGTTGCCCATCTCGATCCGGTAGCCGAGCTCGCCGAAGGTCTGGAGCATCACGCCCTGCGTCTTGCCGCGTTCGCTGGTGGTCAGGCCGGGGACGGTGATGTCGCGGCGCGCCTTCAGGTCGAGCAGCGAAAGCGCCGCGCCGACGCGGACGCGCAGGCTACCCGTCGACATGCCGGCATAGATGCCGCCACCGGTGCGATCGATCGTCGCGCGGCTGCCGCGGGCCGAAGCGGGCACGGTGATCCGGGTATAGTGCCCCATCACGCCGGCGCGCCACGATCCTTCCTCGGTCGCGTCGCCCGCATCGATGCCCATCGCGAAGCCGGTGCGATCGACATCATAGCCCGCGGCATTGCCGTCGCTGCTCGCGCTGCCCCAGCTGCCGATCAGCTGGCCCCAGGCGCCATTGCCGGTCAGGCCGAGATCGGCGGCGTCGGCCAGCCGGCCGAGTGCCGCCTCGCGCACCACCCGCTCGTCTTCCAGCGCGGCGCGGGTCGCGTCGGCATAGACTTCGCCCGACAGCGCATCGAGCGCCGGGGGGATCGCCGCAGGCGCCAGGCTGTAGAGCGCGCTGAGCGCGCTCGGATCGTAATTGCCGCTCATCACTGCCGCATCGAGCCGGCCGATCGTGCTGGCCTGGTTGTAGGTCAGCGGCACGCCGGTGCCGAGCACCGCCGAAAGTTGGTTCGGCGCCAGGAACAGCTGCACCTCGTTGGCCGTGTAGATAAGCTTCGGGCGGAAGGCGAGGCCGAAGCTGGCAAGGTTGGCGACCGTGAAGGTGCCGGTGATCCCCGCATCGGCATGCAGCAGCACGAAGGTGCTGTTGATCGCGTAATTGCCGCCCAGGTTGATCACCTGCAGCGTGCCGGCGAGCTGGGCGTTGCCGGTCGCCTGGATGCGGTCGCTGCCGCTCGCCTGGACCTCGGCTGCATAGAGCGATCCGGTCATGAACTGGATGTTGCCCGCGACGTTGAAGGTGCCGATGCTGTTGCCCGGCGCGATCGTGGCGCCGCTCTGCAGGATCACGCCGCCCGCCGTGCCGGTGCCGCTAAGCGTCGCGCCGTTGCTCACCGTGATGATCGAGCGCGAGAGCAGGCCGTTGAGCGCCAGCCCGCCGGCGATCACGTGCGTCGCGCCGCGGAAGGACGAACTGCCGGTCAGGTTCAGCGTGCCGACGCCGGTCTTGTCGAGCAGGCCGTTGCCGAACAGGCTCCCTGCATAGGTGCCGTTGCTGGTCTGGGCGAACTCGAGCGCGGTGTTGACCTCGATCTCGCCCTGGAGCGACGCGGTGTCGCCGCGCAGCCTGCCCGCCGAGATGATCGTGCCGCCGGTGTAGCTGTTGGTGCCGGTCAGCGTCGTGGTGCCGGTGCCGGCCTGGACGAAGCCGCCGGTGCCGGACATCGCATTGGCCAGCGTCACGGCATCGCTGCGGTTGATCGCCAGTACGCCCGTGCCGGTGAGCGTGATCGCACCGGAAAGCGAGCCGGTGGTGCCGCCATTGCCGATCTGCAGCGTGCCGTTCGAGACCGTCGTGCCGCCGGTATGGGTCGCGGCATTGGTCAGCACCAGCGTGCGGCTGCCCGTCTTGCTCAGGCTGCCGGAGCCCGAGATCGTGCCGCCATAGGTCGAGCTGAAGCTGTTCGACCCGACGTTCAGCGTGCCGGTGCCCAGGTTGATTGCGCCCGATCCGCTGATCTCGCCCAGCGTCACGCCGAAGCCGTTGAGGTTGAAGATGCCCGTGGCACCCTGTTGCAGGCTGGCGACCGTCGTGTTGCCGGCGAAGTTGACCGTGCCGTTGTTGGAAAGGCCGGTACCGACCTGGCCGGCCAGCGAGACCGTGCCGTTGTTGATCAGCCCGCCGGCGAGGTTGCCGGTGCTGGTCATCACCGCGTCGTTCTGCACCACGCCGGTCACGGTGCCGGCATTGGTGAAGGTCGCCTGGTTACGCACGGCGCCGGCAATGCTGCCGGTGGTGCTCACTGCCAGCGTGCCGCCCGATACCATGGTGAGGCCGGTATAGGTGTTGGTGCCGGCCAGCGTCTGCGTGCCGCTGCCGATCTTGGTCAGCCCGCCGCTGCCGGTAATCGCGCCGGCGAAGCTCCCCGCGCCATTGTTGGCGCCCAGCGTCAGCACTGCGCCGCCGGTATCCACCGTGCCCGCGCCCGCCAGGCCGCCGAAGCTGGTGTCGAAGCCATTGAGCGCGAAGCTGCTGCCCGCTGTCTGGGTCACGGTGCCGATGCCGCTGGTGCCGCCGATCAGCGCGATGGTGCCGCTGTTCGTCACGCTGCCGTTGACGGTGCCCGAGAGCGATGCGGTGCCGCTATTGTTGAGCCCGCCGTCCAGCGTGCCGATGCTGGCGAGGCTGCCGGTGTTGGTCACCAGGCCCGACACCCAGCCGGCATTGTTGAAAGTAGCGTCGTTGCGCACCGCGCCGTCGATCTGACCCGACGCGCTCAGCTGGAGCGTACCGGCGCTGACGGTGGTGGTGCCGGTAAAGTCGTTGACGCCGGTCAGCGTGAAAATGCCCGTGCCCGTCTTGGTCACGCCGCCGCTGCCGGTGATGGCGCCGCTGAAGCTGGTCGAGCTGTTGTCTCCGCCCAGCGTGAGCGTCGCGCCGCCCAGCGCGACCGTCCCGGTGCCGGACAGGCTGCCGAAGCTGGTGTCGAAGCCCGCCAGTTCGAACCGGCCGGCGCCGCTCTGCGTGACGGCACCGATGCCCGTGGTGGTGCCGGTCAACGTGATCACGCCGCTGGTCATGTTGGTCACCGCGCCGTTCAGCGCGCCGCGGATCGAGGCGAGGCCGTTGTTGCTCAACCCGCCGCCCAGCGTGCCGGTCGAGCTCATCGTGCCGTTGTTGGTGACCAGCCCGGCCACCGTGCCACGATTGTCGAAGGTGGCGTCATTGACCACGGCGCCCGCCAGCGCGCCGCCCGCGAGCAGCACCAGCGTGCCGGTCGAGACGGTCGTGTCGCCGGTATAGCTGTTCGTGCCGCCCAGGCTGAGCGTGCGGAACCCGGTCTTGGTCAGGCCGCCCGCGCCCGAGATCGACGCGTTGATCGTGGCGTCCACCCCGTTGGAGACATCGACCACCGAGAAGCCGCCGGTCGTCGCCAGCCCGTCCGCCGCGGTCGCGCCGGTGATGGTGTAGCCGGAGGTGGTGAAGCGCAGTTCCTGGAAGGTCTGGATTCCCTGCACGGTAACGGTACCGCCCGAACTGCCGCCGAACACCGCGACCTGGCTGCGCCAGCTGTCGTTGACACCATAGCCGGTCGGTGCGGTCCAGTTGGTGCCGGTGCTGTTCCAGACGCCCGAGCCGCCGTCGCCGCCGATGCCGGTAGTGCCGCCGGTCAGGTCGCCGCCATCCCAGTACTGGATCGCCTGCGGGCTGCTGGCGAACAGGATGTTCACCTGGCCGGCGATGTTGGTGAGCAGCGTCGGCGTGTAGCCGGCGGGCAGGGCGCCGAGGTTCAGGCCATTGTCGGTCAGCGTGCCGCCATAGTTGAACAGGCGGTAATAGCCTTCGCCGAAGCCCACCCACGGCGTGACGTTGAGCGTGCCGTCGAGCGTCAAATTGCCGCCGACATTGACCAGGTCGTTGTTCGCGCCGCCGACGGTGCCGGCCTCGCCTAGCTCGAAGTTCAGGATCGTGCCGGCGCCGAGGGTCAGGTTCCCGGCGATGACCAGCGTGCCGGGGCTGTTGCCCGGGTTGAGCGCGGCGTTGCCGAAAGTGATGTCACCATGGAACACGCCGCTGCCGCCCAGCGCGCCACCGTTCAGCGTCAGGCTGGCGCTGTTGTTCACCACGTCGCCGAAGTCGCCGCCCAGCACGAGCTTGCCGCTGTCCACCGTCACCGTGCCGGTGAAATTCTCCGCCGCGCTGTTCGAGCCGCTAAGCGTGACCGTGGCTGCCGCAGAATCGACGACGATGTTGCCGCTGCCCGAGATCGTGCCGCCATAGCTGTAGTTGGTGCCGTTGGCGAAGGTGAGCGTCGAGGGAATCGGCGAGGCCTCGAAAACCGTGTTGCCGGTGCCGAGCGTCCCGCTGCCGGCGAGGATCAGCGACACGCCGCCGCCGATCCGGGTGTCGCCATAGCTGTTGGCGACGCCGAGCGTGAAGGTGCTGAGCCCGCCGCCCGACAGGCCGAAGCGCGCGGTGCCGCCGCTGATCGTGCCGTTGAAGGTCGTGCTCGATCCGTCCACGCCCTGCAGCGTCGCCATGCCGTTGGCGTCGATCTGGATGTCGTTGCTCAGCGTGACGATCGCGGCGTTCTCGACATTGCGCAGCCGCGTGCCGTTCGCCAGCGTGACCGCACCGGTGCCCATCGAACGGCTGTTGTCGAAGCCGAGCGAACCGTCGAGCACCAGCGTGCCGCCCGAATAGCCGTTGATGCCGGTCAGCGTCGTCAGGTTGGTGCCCGTCTTGGTGACGATGCCGCTGCCCTGGATCACCTTGCCGAAGCTCCGGTCGATCGCACCGTCGAACGCCAGCGTCGCGTCATTGTAGACGATGGCGCCACCGATCTCGCCGCCGTCCGCCAGCTGCAGCGTGCCGCCGGTGATCTGGGTGGGGCCGCCATAGGTGCTGACGCCGGTCAGCGTCATCGTGCCGGTACCGGCCTTGGTCAGGCCGCCGCTGCCGCTGATCGCGCCGGCGAAGCTGGTGTCGCTGCCATTGTCGCCGACGACCAGGCGTCCGGCACCCAGGCTGATCAGGCCGTCGCCGTCCAGCGCGCCGAAGGTGGCATTGAACCCGGCCAGATTGAAGGTGCCGCCGCTCGCCTGCTCGAAAGTGCCGTTATCGAATAGCGCGCCGCTCAGGGTGACACTGCCGTGATTCTCGATCAGCCCGTCGGCCTGGCCGCGCAGCACGGCAGTGGCGCCGGTGTCATTGTACAGGCCGCCGCGCAGCGTCCCGATGCTCTCGAAACTGGCGTTGTTGACCACCTGTCCGGTGATTGCGCCGAACAAGCCCAGCGTGAGCGTGCCGTCGCTGACCGTCGTCTGCCCGGTATAGCTCTGGTCGGCGGTGAGCACGAAAACGCCCGTGCCGGTCTTGGTCAGTCCGCCGCCGCCCGAGATCACCCCGTCAAAGGTCGAGTTGGCGCCGCCATCGCCGACGGTCAGCGTGTAGAAGCCGGTATCGACGGTGCCCGATCCGGTGAGCGCGCCCACGCCGAAGTCGGCGTTGAGCGTGAGCTGGCCGCTGGCCGCCTGATCGAAGCGGGTGACACCGTCCAGCGTGCCGCTGACGGAGAAGGTTCCGGCGTTCTGGACCTCGCCGTTGATCTGGCCCGCCGCGCCGACGGTGCCGCCGCTACGGTTGATCAGCGCCAGCGCCAAGGCGGGGTTGATCACGCTCCCGCCACTCAGGTTGAGCGTGCCGCTATTGTCCACATAGCCGGCGATGGTGCCGTCACTGTTGAAGGTGGCTCCGCCTGCGACGGTTACGTCGCTGATCAGCCCGCCGCTGGAGTTGAGGGTGAGGGTGCCGGCATTGACGAAGGTTAGGCCGGTATAATCATTCTGGCCTCCCAGCACCTGCTCGCCGGTTCCGGCCTTGATCAGGCTGCCGGTGCCCGTGATCTTGCCGTCGAAGGAAGCGAAGGGCCGGTTGCTGTCGATCGTCAGCGTGGCGCCGCCGAGCTGGACCGTGCCATTGCCGTTGATCGCCCCGATCGTGGTGTTGAAGCCGGCCAGGTCGAACAGCGTGTCCTGTACGCCCTGATAGTTGGTGACGCCGGTCAGGGTGTCGGTGAGCGTGACGGTCGCGCCGGTCTGGAAGTTGCCGATCTCGCCATTGACCTGGTTCTCGATCAGCGCCGTCGCGAAGTTGCTGAGCGAGCCGTTGATGATGCCGGTGCTGGTGAAGGCGGTGAAGGTCTGGACGGCGCCGTTGATGACGCCGGTGCTGTGGTTGGTGGCGCTGCCGCCGAGCGACTGCAACGCGGCCATCGTGCCGTAATTGTCGAAAATGCCGAAATTCTGGGTGGTGCCGTTGATCGTGCCGGTGGCGGCGTTGGTCACCGTGCCGAAGGTCTGGAAGACGACATGGCCGTTGATCGTGCCGCTGTTGTCGATCGTCGAGAAATTCTGGATCAGGTCGGCACCGAAGCTGCCGGTGCTGGTGATCTGCAGCGTGCCGGCATTGACCTGGCCGAAGGACTTCAGCTCGCCATTGCCATTGCCCAGCTCGATGGTGCCGCCCAGGGTCAGCGTGCCGTTGCCGTTCTTGGTGAAGACGGATTCGCCGCCGTCCGCCCCGGTGACCGTGCCGCTGAAGATCGTCGAGGCGTTGTTGTAGCCCGTGTCGAGCCGGCCGCCGCCGGTCGTTATGGCGCCGGTGCCCGCGATCGAGCCGACCTGGGTCTGGAAGCCGGCGAGGTCGAACGTCGCACCCGACTGGACGTTGAGCGCCGACTGGCTCGCAATCGCGTTGTTGATACCCAGCCGCAGCGTGCCCGCCGCAACGTCGGTCGCGCCGCCATAGGTGTTGACGGCGGACAGGATCAGCGTGCCGGTGCCGGTCTTGTCGAGGCCGGCGCCGCCCTGGATGACCACGCCGATATTGGCGGCGATGCCGCTTGCGACGTCGATGATCGAGAAGCCGCCGGTGGTGTTGAGCCGGGCACTGCCGTCGACCGGGGCCAGTACATAGCCGTCGGTCTCGAAGCGCAATTCCTCGAAGGCCTGGGTGCCGTCGACCGTGACGGTGCCGCCGGCGGTGCCGGCGAACACGCCGACCTGGCCCTGCCAGCTGTCGTTGATCGCGTAGCCGGTCGGGCTGGTCCAGTTGGTGCTGCTGCCGTTCCAGGTGCCGGCGCCGCCGGCGACGCCGGCGGTCGCGCCGGTATCGGTGCCATCCCAATACTGGATCGCCTGCGATCCGCCCAGGCGCAGGTTGACCTGTCCTGCGATGTTGGTGCGGATCTCCGCATCCAGCCCGCCGGCGATCGAGCCGATCAGGATCTCGTTGTCGGTCAGCGTGCCGCCATAGTTGAACAGGCGGTAATAGCCCGGGCCATAGCCCGCGCCCGAGGCGATGGTGTTGAGCGTGCCGTCGAGCGTCAGATTGCCGCCGACGGTGACCAGGTCGTTGCTGGCCCCGCCCGGCGTGCCGGGCTCGCCCAGCTCGAAGTTGAGGATCGTGCCCGAGCCCAGCGCGAGGTTGCCGGCGATGACCAGCGTACCCGGGCTGTTGCCGGGGTTGAGCGCGGCGTTGCCGACGGCGACGCTGCCATGGAACGTGCCGCTGCCGCCCAGCGCGCCGCCGTTCAGCGTCAGGCTGGCGCTGTTGTTGACGACATCGCCGAAAGCGCCGTTCAGCACCAGCTTGCCGCTGATCACGTCCACCGTGCCGGTGAAATTCTCGGTCGCGGTGTTCGAGGCGGTCAGCATGACCGAGATGCCCGGATCGGATTCAACGCTGACGATGCCCGCGCCGATGATCTTGCCATCGAAGCGGTAGTCGGTGGCGTTCTGGAAGACGAGCGCGGCAGGCGTGGTCGGGTCCGATGCCGTCGCGTCGAAGGTGACGTTGCCGGTGCCCAGCGTGCCGTCATAGACGATCAGCGCGACATTCGGGCCGATCCGTGTCGCACCATAGCTGTTCGCGCCGTTGAGCCGGAACAGGCCGCCCGCGAACGGCGCGGCGACACTGGTGGTGAAATGGATGTCGCCGCCGCTGATCGCGCCGTTCAGGTCGGTGCGGTTGCCCGCGCCGTCGAACGTGACGGTGCCGCCCAGTGCGATCCGGATCTCGTTGTCGATGTCGAGGCGGGTACATCCGCATGCCGCGTTGAGCAGCGTGGTGCCGTTCGCCAGCTTGATGAGGCCGGTGCCCCCCGCGAAGTCGCTGCCCAGTCCGAGTGTGCCCGCAGTGACGTTGATGCCCCCGGCGCCCTGGCCTTCCTCGTTGAGATCGTCGAGCAGCAGCGTGCCGGTGCCGATCTTGGTCAGCTCGCCCTGCAGATCGAGCGCGCCGATCATCTCGAAGGTGAAGCTGCCAGTGTCGATCGTCGCACCACCGGCAAGGACCGCCACGTCGCCGCCATAGCTGTCTTCGAGCGCCTTCAGCGTCGTGCCGCTGCCAAGTTCGACCAGTTCGGCGCCGCCAAGTCCGAACTCGGTAACCGCCAGCGTACCATCCTGCACCGAGATGGTGCCGGTCCAGGGGCCGGCCAGGCCGTTGAGATTGTCGCCGCTCAGCGTCAGCGTGCCCGCACCGAGCTTGGTGATCTGGCCCAGGCCAGCGATGCCGTCCGAAACGGCGATATCGTCGGAGCGATTGAAGACCAAAGTGCCGAACAGGAAGATCGGCCCGCTGCCGAGCGTGCCGCTGGTGCCGCCATCGCCGACCTGCAGCGTGCCGCCGGGGCCGCCGGGATTGTTGGGGTCGTAGATCACCGTGCCGCCGGTATAGCTGTTGGTCCCGGTGAGGATCAGCGTGCCGGTGCCGAACTGCCCAAGCAGGCCCGAGCCTCCGATCGCGGTCGACACCGTGACATCGTCCGACCGGTTGAAGGCGAGCATGCCGTCGGTTGTGACGATGCCGCTGCCGAGCGTGCCGGTGGTGCCGCCATCGCCGATCATCAGCGTGGCGGCGGACTGGATCGTCGTGTCGCCATAGCTGTTGGTGCCGGTCAGCTTGGTGGTGCCGCCGCCAAAGGTATCGGCGAAGACCAGATTGCCGCCGGTGATGTTCCCCGCGAGCACGGTCTCATAGCCATCGGCATCGATCGTCGCGGTGCCGCCCAGTGCGATCTGGATGGCGTTGCTCACCGTCAGCGGGCTGCAGCCGCACGAGGCGTTGAGCAGCGTCGTGCTGTCCGCCAGCTTGATCGTGCCGGTGCCCGCCGCCGTGTCGCTGCCTAGCGCCAGCGTGCCGGCGGTCACGTCGATGCCGCCCGTGCCGGTGCCCGCGTCATTCTCGTCGCGGAGCATCAGGACGCCGCTGCCGAGCTTGGTCAGCTCGCCCTGGAAATCGACGCCCCCGCTCACGGTGAAGGTATAGGCGTCGGTATCGATCGTGCCGCCGCCCGACAGGATCGTCACGTCGCCGCCATGGCCGACATCCTCGAGCAGCCGGATCGCCGCGCCGTTGTCGATCGCAATCGTCGCGCTGGCGCCCAGCCCCTGCTGGTTGAAGGCCAGCGTGCCGCCCGTGACCAGCGCGGTCCCGTCATAGCTGTTGACGCCGGTCAGGTTCAGCGTGCCGTCGCCGATCTTCTCGAAGCCGCGGCCGGCCTGGTCCCCATCGACTGCGCCGCTCTGTGTCGCGACATCGCCGCTCAGCACTTCGAACTGGGTGGTGTTCGAGGCAATCAGGATGGCCGCGCCATTGTCCACGCCGTTTGCGAAGCTGACCACCGAACCGATCGTGTTGATCGTATTGCTCGCATCGCCCGCTGCGCCGGATTCGCCGATCACCAGCTTGCCGTTCACCACGATGCCGCCGCTCAGCACGTTGTTGCCGAACATCGTCAGCGTGCTGCCGCTGGTGACCGAGATGCCCAGTGCAGAGGTGATCGTGCCGCCATTGCTGCCGAACACCGACGCTTCGCCGCCGGTGGTCTCCAGGAAGCCGCCGCCCGAAGCCTCGATGGTGCCCGTGCCGGTGATGCCAAGCGCCTGACGAAGCGCCAGGTTATAGCTTCCGATATCGAGCGTGCCGCCGTCGAGGACGATGTCTGTCCCGCCGAGCGCATTTGCACTGCCCTGTAGCAGCGTGCCGTCGGCGATGGTCACTATGCCGCTGAAGCTGTTGCTGCCCGACAAGGTGAGGATGCCGCTACCGATCTTGGTCAGCCCGCTGCCGGAGAGCGCGCTCGCCAGCGTCACGTCATTGCCGTTCGTATCGAAGACGCCGCCGTTCGTCCCGATCGCATCCAGCCGTGCCGAGATGTCGGTCGTGTTGCCGCTATCCCATTGCAGGCCGCCGCCGTTCAGCGTGATGTTGCCCACACCGAAATTGCCGGTGCCGGCGAAGTTGATCAGCCCTCCGGTGATGATCGTACCGCCGGTATAGCTGTTGGCACCGGTCAGTGTGAGCACGCCGGGACCGGCCTGCTCAACCGAACCGTCGCCGTCGATCGCGTTCGCGACGGTGACCGTATCGGCGCGCGCAAAGACCAGGCTGGCGCCGGTCGAGAGGGTGACGTCGCCGGATCCCAGCGTGCCGCTGGTCGCGCCGGCGCCGATCTGCAGCACGCCGCCATCGACCAGGGTGGTGCCGCTATAGTCATTGTCGCCGCTGAGGATCAGCGTGGCGCCGCCGCTCTTGACGACATTCTGGGTTCCGCTGATCGTTCCGGCGAAATCGCCGCTGGCGATGATGGTCGTGGCGCCGTCGTTCAGCAGCGTGCCGGCGCCTTCAAGGATATTGAGCGTGGTGCTGGGCTGGACGCCGTTGATGTCGAGCGTCGCGCCCGCGTCGATCTGCACCGAACCGAAGCCACCGAGCGCAAGGCTCATGAGGCCGCTTCCTGCCTGGAAAAGACCACCGCCGAAGATGGCCCGGCTCGACGAGCCGCCGATCGACCCGGTGAAGAAGGAAGCGATGATCGTGCCGGTGTCGGTGGCGCTGCCGAACCGAACCTCGGTATCCGCGCTGAAATTCAGCGTGCCGGTGAGCGTCAGCGTCGTGCCCGTCGCCGCGGCGACCGTGCCCGTCGCACCGTCGTTCCAATAGAGATGATTGGCAAGCGAGCCGTCGAAGGCGGTGCGAAGCGTGCCTGCGTTGAGCGCGATGATGCCGGTGCCGATGTTCGCGGGATCGCCGATCTCCAGCGTGCCGTCGTTGATGGCCGTGGAGCCGGTATAGCTGTTGCTGCCGGTCAGGGTCAGCGTGCCGGCGCCTGTCTTGGCGATCGATCCGCCGCCCGAGATCGCATTGCCCAGCGTTTCGGTGCCGGCGACCTCGAAGTTCAGGAGGCTGCCCGTGTCGAGCCGGATATCGCCGGTGATGCTCCATCCGGCGAGCAGGGCCAGGCGGTTGCTGCCGCCGGTGAAATGGAGCGCATAGGCGCGCGTCACGCCGTCGCCGCCCAGGCCGCCGGAAATGCTGCCGGCATTCTCGATCGAGATGTCGGAGCCGAGAATGCCGGTCCCGCCCGCGCCATTGGCGCCAGCCGCGCCGCCGCCGCTCGAGCCCGCGCCGCCGACGCCGCCATTGCCGCCCGTGATCGACCCTGCCGACAGGTTGACGATCACGGCGCCAGCGCTTCCGATGATGGCCGTGCCGCCATCACCGCCGCCGCCGCCATTGCCGGGGCCGCCGGAGAAGAACGTTGGGCCGGCATTGCCGCCATTGCCGCCATTGCCGCCCGCCACGAGCGCGCCGTTGGTCAGCGCCTCGGCCAGGATCACGCCATTGCCACCGCCGCCGCCCCCGCCGCCGCCGGTGCTGAAATTGCCGGCCTGTGCATTGCCGCCATTGCCGCCATTGCCGCCGATCGGCGCTGCCACGGACCCGTTGCCGCCGCCGCCGCCGCCGCCGCCCACGCCCGCGGAAACGACCGCGTTGGTGCCGCCACTCCCGCCGGGTTCCGTACCGGCTGCGCCACCTGGCGTCAGGCAACCGGAGGAGGGAGCGAAATTGCAGGTCGCCGCGCTCCCTTGCTGACCCGCTTCGCCACCGGCGCCGCCATTGCCGAAGCCGCCGGTCCCGCCCGCGCCGCCCTGCTGAGCGAGGGCCGGGGTCGCGACCAGGAGTGCGGCCAGCAGGCCGCCTGCCGAAAGGGCCGTCGCGGAGCGGATCGATCGCCTCGTCTTGCGCGACCGCTTGCTGGCGGTGCTGAAGATCGCGAACGCTTCGGTGTGACGGCCCATTTGTGTTCTCCCCCTGTCTGCCCCCGAGAAACCTGCGCCAATTTGAAGTCAATATACCATATGGTACCCCCTGAGGTCGCTTCCGGAGGGCGGTAACCCGGGCGTCGAAGGCACGTCCCGCAAGTCATTGGAAGGGCAGGGCGCCTGCCGCCGCGGCACGAACGGCAGCGGGCGCGGGATCAAAATTTTTTTACGCGTTCAACGCAGCACGCGGTGGCGCGGGGTGCGTTTTGGGGTGATCCCGGCTTTCCGCACCCGCGCTGCCGTGCCCGGGTGGCCATGCCCCACCGCGCCGCGGGTTGACGCTGCCGGCCGCAGGTGATGGAAGACCCTGGTGAGCGACGAACCTTCCCCGCCCGAGCTTCCGCCCCAGACCCCGGCCGAAAAGGCTGAGGCGCGCGCCGCCGAATCCGCTGCGATCCGCCGGCGCTGGATCACGCTGGGCGAGATCCTTGCAGTGATTGCGGTGGTGATCTCCGGCCTTACCCTGTGGAACAGCTGGAGCGAGCGCAGCGACAGCAAGGCCGAGCAGAGCGCCGATGCCCGACGCGCTTCCGCCCGTGCCGCCACGCTGGTCCTCATCGCTGCCGATGCCGGCAAGCACAGCCTCGCGCTCAAGCCCGCCTCGGCCGATCAGTCAGTCCAGAGCCAGAAGCTGACCTTCCCCAGCGCGCTTGGCGCTGCGCCGGCGCAGACCACGGGCGAGCCGCGGATCGAGGCATCCTGGTTCGAGCGCCCGCTCGAAAAGGCCCGCGAGGCGGCGAAGCTCCCCGACAACAGCCGCGGTGACGAGCGGCTGCCGGTCGTCATCACCACGCGCTTCCTGGTCGATGGCGAGCCGCATGAGGACGTCGCGATCTACGATGTCGGCTACACCATCTCCGGGCGGCTGCTCGGCGGCCACAGCGTCGCGCTGCGCGGCATCTCGTTCGTGTCGCGGGTGAAGAGCGACGCCGCCCAGGCCAAGCTCGACGCGCGCTGGAAGGCGCTGCTGCCGGCGAAGTGAGCGCGCCTCAGCCGGCGATGTAGCGATCCAGGAAGGCCTGGTGCGGCGGCATCTGCGCCACCGCGCGCGCGATGCCCGCCTTGAGCGAGCCCAGCGCGTCCTGCAGCTCGCCTTCGACGATCATCCGGCCCATATGGTGATGGCTGCGCGGCTCCAGCCGCTGGCCGAGCATCACCTGCACCCAGCTGTCGACGCGGAACAGGTCGTCCGATGCCTGCCAGGCGATCGCGCCGTCGCGCCACGCCTCGATCCGCTCGGCCAGGCTGTCGGGGATCGCCATCGTCCGGCACTGGTCCCAGAAGCCGCCATCGGCGCGCTCGTTCAGGTGATAGTGGAGAATGATGAAGTCGCGGATCCGCTCGATCTCGGTGCGGCTCAGCGCGTTGAACCGCGCCGCGACGCCTTCGCCGACCCCGCCGAACGGGAAGAGCTGCACCAGCCGGGTGATCGCGATCATGATCAGGTGGATGCTGGTCGATTCGAGCGGCTCGACGAACCCGCTTGCGAGGCCGAGCGCGATCACGTTCCTGTCCCAGATTTTCTTCCGCCGTCCGGCCTTGAAGCGGATGATCCGCGGCTCGATCAGCTTCGCGCCTTCGATCCGGCTGTCGAGCAGCGCGTGCGCCTCGTCGTCGGAGAGATGGTCCTTCGCATAGACCAGCCCGTTGCCCACCCGGTGCTGGAGCGGGATCCGCCATTGCCAGCCGGCCCGGTGGGCGGCGGCGCGGGTATAGGGCATTGCCGGGCCAGTCGACTCGGTCTGCACCGCGATCGCGCTGTCGGTGGGCAGCCAATGCCCCCAATCCTCATAGCCGGCCTGCAGCTTCTGCTCGATCAGCAGCCCGCGAAAGCCGGTGCAGTCGAGGAACAGGTCGCCTTCCAGCCGTTCGCCCGATGCGAGCTTGAGCGCGGTGACGAAGCCGGTCTCGGGATGTTGTTCGACGCTCTCGATCTTCCCTTCGACCCGCACCACGCCCAGCGGCTCGGAAAAGCCGCGCAGGAAGCGGGCATAGCGGCTGGCGTCCAGGTGATAGGCATAGTTGATATGCCCCTGCTCGGGGATGGCGAAGCGGCCGGCCTTCGCCGCCTGCAGCTCGAAGCAATAGTCGCCGAGGTCGCCGCCCCAGCCTTCCTCGCGCGCCTCCATCCAGAAATGGTGGAAATCGCCCATCCAGGTCGATTTGCCGATCGTCCCGAAGCTGTGGATGTAGCGGTCGCCTTCGCGCGCCCAGTCCTCGAACGAGATGCCCAGCTTGAAGGTGGACAGCGTCTCGCGCAGGAAATCGCGCTCGTCGATGCCGAGCAGCTGGTGGAAGGTCCGCGCAGTCGGGATCGTGCTTTCGCCGACGCCGATCGTACCGATCTCGTCGCTCTCGACCAGGGTGATCTCGAGCAGCGGCCCCAACAGCTTGGCGAGCGCCGCGGCGGCGATCCAGCCTGCGGTGCCGCCTCCGGCGATCACGACACGCCGCACCGGTGCCTGCTCCATCTTCCTCTCCCTAGCGATTGAGCTTGTTGATGATCTGCGCGCGCAGGCGCCTCGCCGATGTGGCGTCCATCGGCGCGAGCGGCCCCAGCGCATGTTCGGGCAAATGCGCCGCCGCCTGGCCTGCGGGCCCGAAGACATAATAGTCGAACATCGCCTTCCACGCCGCCTTTTCGGGCTCGGAGCGGTCGCGCAGGCTCAGCATCGCGTGGAGCAGGGTGGTCTGCGGCGTGTCGAGGAATGCCGGCGCCTCGTTCCACCAATAGTTAACCAGCACGTTGAAGCGCGCCAGCGCCTCGACATGGTGCCACCACAGCGCCGGGTAGAAAAGCAGGTCGCCCGGCTCGAGCTCGGCCACCTGCGCGCTGGCCATCGCCTCGCGGAAGCGCGGATGTGCGGTGAAGTCGGGATTGGCGAAGTCGACCATCGAGAGCACCTGGCCGCCGGGGGTAGGCTCCAGCGGGCCCGGATAGAGATTGGCGACCTGCTCGGGCGGAAACAGCGTGAAGCGCCGCCGCCCGGCCGCGCACACCGCCATGTTGTGCGACATGTCGTGATGCGCATGCGCGGTGGTGCGGTTGCCGATCCAGATGCTCGCCAGCACGCCATGCGCGAACATCGGATCGTCCAGCGGCAGGTCGTTCTCGGCGCGGAAGCCGGGCAGATAGCGGTCGAGATCGGTCGAGCCGATATAGAAGCTCTCGGGGGAGGGGAGGTCGAGCCTGGCGCGGATACGCGCGAGGAAAGCGGTCATGCCCACCCGGGCGCCTTCGAAATTGAAGCCGGTCAGATCGGCATTGTAGTGGAAGCGCCCCTCGATCTCGGGCGCCCCGGTGAAGCCTACCACCGGCTGGCCGGTGTCGAAGCGCTCCAGATAGGCGATGGCGCTATCGTCGCCCGCGCGCGCGGCCGCGACCAGCGGCCAGTCCTGCGCCACGCCGCGCAGGATCACCGGCGCCTGGCCCGCCAGCAATTCGGCATAGGGGATCGCATCCGGCGAAACGCCGTCCAGCGCGCGAACCGTTGGAGCGCTGGCGGCGACGGCGTTCATGCCGGCAGCGCGTTCTTGCGCTCGATCAGCCGCGCGATGTTGCCCAGCGAATGGGCGAGCAGGAAGGCGGTGCCGAGATGGCCGGCGCGGTTGAGCTGGTCGAGCGCATCGGGGCCGAGCGCGGCGAGCTTCTCGGCCGAGAGCACTTCATGGTCGCGGATCACGTAGCGGCGCTCGTCGTCGAGCATCAGCTCCAGCGCCATCGGCTCGATCAGCCCGAGCGCGTCGAACGCGGCGTACATTGGCGCGGCATCGGCCATCCCGACATGGATCGCACCGAGCACGCGGCCGATATGATCGAGCACCCGGCTCTGCCCGCCATGGGGAAGGAACAGCGGCTCACCCTCATTGCCGCCGACCCGGGGATCGTCGAGGTCGATCTGGATCACCGGCGCGCTGCCATCGGCGTTCAATCCGATCAGGAAGGGACCGCGCTGAAGGATCAGCGGAATGTGGCGGCTGATCCAGCGATCGCCGTCGAGGAACAGGTTCTCGTCGCGGTCGAGCCCGAGCAGCGCGACGGCCTGCAGCCCTTCGTCGGGATCGCGGCGGAACAGGATCGGGAAGTCGCGCTGGGCTTCCACGAATTCGGTCGGGAAGAGCAGCGCCTGGTTGACGCCGTCGCCATGCGCCGCGCCGTGCCGCAAGGCGACGCGCAGATCGGCATGGGCGACGTTGTCGAGCGCGACCGGTCGGGTCATGGGCAGGAAATCCAGCTTGAGGCAGGCCAGCATGACGCAAAGCGCGGCGGGCCTCAACGTGGAGAGAAAAGGGGCCGCCGCAGGTCGCGGCAGCCCCAGATCCCCCTTTTCTTTATCCCTCTCCCCGCAAGCGGAGAGAGGGAGAGGGTGTTCCTCAGAACTTGAAGCGCGCGCCCAGCAGGAAGCGCCGGTCGAGTTCCTGCGCGTACCAGAGCTGCTTCTCGTCGCGGGCATAGGTCCGCACCGCGGTCTCGGTCAGGTTGATGCCTTCCAGCGTCACGGCGATGTTCGGCGTGATCTCGTAGCTGATCGAGGCATCGAGCTGGCCGAACGGCGCGGTGAACTCGGGGTTGCGCGAGTCCTGGCGGTTGATCCCCGAGAGGAACTTGTCGCGCCAGTTGTACGCCACGCGGGCCGAGAGGCCGTGCTTCTCGTAGATCAGCGTGGCGCTGAACGTGTCCGATAGGCCGAGCAGCGCGAACTGATCCTGCGACGGATCGGCACCAAGGTTGAAGCCGACATCGCCGCGCACCAGCGTATAGGCGGCCGCGATGCCGAAGCCGGTATTGCCGAGGAAATACTGGCCCGCGAGCTCGACGCCGTAGATCTCCGCGTCCTTGTTGTTGATCGGGCGCGTCACCTGGAACTGGTAGAGCGGATCGCTGGCGATGCCCTGCAGATCATAGGTGTTGTTGATCTGCTGCACGAAGGCATCGTTCAGCTGGCGGGTCACCGGATTGTAGTTGGCCGCAAAGGCCGCGGTGGCGGCGGCGACCGAGCCGGTGGCCTGGATCAACGCCGACATCACGAACAGGTTGGCGTCGCTGGTATCGGCGCCCAGGCCGGTGATTGCGGTCCGCGCGCTGCCAGAACGGCTGCCCGCCGCGCCCGAGCTCGGATCCCGAAGGCCGAACAGGGTCGAGGTGAACTGGCCGTTGCCGATGAAGTTGCGCACCCGCTTGTCGAAGAACGCCACCGACACATAGCTGTCCGGCTTGAAATACCATTCCAGCGAAGCGTCGAAATTGTCCGATTCGAGCGGCCGCAGCCGGGCGTTGCCGGTGGTGCCGGTCGGGATGCCGCCGTTGAAGGTCGGCCGCGACGGGCCGCCCACCGTGGTCGAGGTGTAGAGGTTGTTGTAGTTCGCCCGGGCGATCGTCCGGCTGTACGAAAGACGGCCGATCAGGTTCTTGGCGAACTCCACCTGGAAATCGATCTGCGGCAGAATGTTGTCGTAGCTGCCGCCATCGCTGACGAACTGGGTCTGGTTCGAGATCGAGACCGTGAAGTCGTTGTCCGAAACCCAGGCGATGCCGGCGGGGATCGCTTCGAGCGAGGTCGTGAACGACTTGGTGTGCTCGTAGCGGATGCCCGCGACCAGCCGCGCCGGCGCGCCGCCCAGATCACCCTTCCAGGTCAGCTGGCCATAGGCTGCCCAGATCTCTTCCTTGATCCGGTTGTCCTGGCGGCTGGTGACGCCCACCGCATTGCCCTGGCTGGCATAATAGGGCGACAGGATCGAGTAGAGGTCGGACGCGACGCCGCGGAAGGCGAGCTGCGAGTCCGGATCGCCACCGGGATTGAACTTGTGGAACTTGCACTCGAGGCAGAAGGCCGTGAGTGCCCCCGGCGCCCGCGCATTGACGTCGCCCGGGCTGGTGATGCCCCAGTCGCCCAGCGTCTGCTGGGTGGCGGTGAAGGTCTGGCGCATGTCGGTCTTGCGGTAGTTGCCGCCGAAATCGAAGCGGCTGCCCTCACCGAAATCCCAGCCGAAGTCCGCGCGCAGTTCCTTGACCTTCTGGCGCTGCGTCGAGCGGAAGGTGCGGCCCACCTGCGAACCGACATCGTTGATGTCGAGCGGACCGCTCGCGCCCAGCGTGATGTCCTGCTGGGGGATGCCGTTGAGGTAGGAGACCGAGTGCGCCGCGACGACATTGGCGCCCATGCCGACCAGCGTCGACGAGTTGCCATTGGCATTGTCCGGTGTGCTCGACGACGTCGAGATATGGCCGTCGATCTTCAGCGAGAAGTTGCTGGCCATCTCCCATTCGAGGTTGAGGCCATAGTCTTCCAGCTTGCCCTTCTGCGCGCGCGACTGGGCTTCGAAGCCTTCGTCCTTCTGGCCGTTGATCGTCTCGTGCAGATAGGTCGCGGTGGCGACGGTGGTGTTGCCGTCGAAGGTCACCACGTCGAACGGCCGGCTGAACCAGTTGGAGAGATCCGAACGGGTCTCCTTCTGCTTGTTCTGCGCATAGAGTGCGTCGGCCGTGATCGTCAGCGCGTCGGTCGGCTTGAACTGCAGCACCGCCTGGCCGTTGATGCGCTCGCGCGAGCCTTCGGCATAGTGGTAGCGGCTGTCGTTCGGGATCGCGACGAGCTGGTTCGGGTTGCTCGGCGCATTGTTGACCACGGTGCAGGTCGGCGTCGGCGTCGTCGTTCCCGCCGGGCACGCGCCGGCCGAGCGGGCGAAGCCGCCGGTCAGGAAAGTGCTGTAGGGAATGATGTTCCAGTTGTTCGACGTCGCGGCGATCGAAGTATAGTTGCGCTTCTGATAGCTGCCGAACAGCATAACGCCGAAGCGCTGGTCCGGATCGGCCCAGCTCACCACGCCCGAGAACTCGGGCGTTACTTTCGAGCCGCAGTCGAGGCAGTCGTTGACGCTGGTGTCATAGACTGCCTTGGCGCCGATGCTGCCGTTGAGGCCGGTCTTGCCGTCGTCGAGCGGACGGCGCGAGACGACGTTGATCGTCGCGCCGATGCCACCCGACGGAACCGCCGCGCGGCCGGTCTTGTAGACTTCGAGCGTGCGGACGCCTTCGGTGGCCAGGTTGGAGAAGTCGAACGAGCGGCTGGTGCCCTGGGCACCGTCGGAATTCTGGTCGCCGCCGACCACCGACACCGCCGCGGTGGCGAGCTGGCGGCCGTTGAGCGTCACCAGATTGTAGGTCGGGCCGAAGCCGCGAACGGTGACCTGCGAGCCTTCGCCGTTGGTGCGGTTGATCGACACGCCCGGGATGCGTTGCAGCGACTCGGCCAGGTTGGTGTCGGGGAACTTGCCAATGTCCTCGGCCGAGATCGCGTCGACCACGCCCGGCGCCTCGCGCTTGATCGCGATCGAGCGTTCAAGGCTGGCGCGGATGCCGGTGACGACGATCGCGCCGTCATCCTGGACCTCCTGGGTGCCGCCGCTATCCGCGGTCTGCGCGCTGACAGCGTTGTCGGCTTGCGCATGGGCAAGGCTGGGCAGCGCAAGCCCAACGGCAACGGCGAAGACGGATGCGGAGCGCGCAAGTATAGGCGAACGCCTCAAGCTTTTCATAAACCCCTCCTTAGTGAGCCCTTATTGGGGCACGACTTTTTCTTTATTTCCGGGCGGGCAGGGTGCCTCCCTGATGTTATCGCTATCATCATCAAGCGGTCTGTCAATTGGGCTGAATCGACTGGAACCGTTTACAATTTTCGATTGATGCAAACTGTTGCATTGGAGCGACAGAATGATGCCCGCCGCCCCCCTCGGCGGCGGGTCAAATGCCCGGCAGGACGGTATTTTTGGTCCGTTTCGGCGTCGGTCGCCGGCTATGCGTCCGGGGTGCGCAGCGCTTCGATGAAGCCCCCGAGCAGCGCGGCGCGCGACTCCGCGGGGGTTTCGGGCAGCGTATCCTCAAGCGTCGATGCCAGGCTGCCGAGCGTGGCCTGGCCGAACAGCCCGGCCGAGCCGGCGAACTTGTGGAGCAGGCCGCACAGCGCCGCGCTCTCCGCATCGTCCGTGCCGCCATTGGCGACGAACGACTCGGCGGCGGTCAGCAGCTCGGCCTTGCGCTCGGCGAACTTCGCCCAGAGCGTGGGAGACAGAGTGAGGCCGCCATCGGCCTTGGCCGGTGCGGGGGGCGGCGGTGCCTCCGGCACGGGCGGGGTGTCGGAAGACCAGCGCTTGATCGCCCCCGCCAGCTCGGCGAGCTGGATCGGCTTGGCGAGGTGCGCCTGCATGCCGGCCTCGATGCACCGGGCAATGTCGTCGGCATAGGCGTTGGCAGTCAGCGCCAGGATCGGCAGCTGCCGCGCCGACAGCCCGGCGGTGCGGATCGCCTGCGCCGCGCCGATCCCGTCGAGCACCGGCATCTGCATGTCCATCAGGACGAGGTCGAAGGGATTGCCCTCCGCATTGGCCGCGACTGCCAGCTCGACGGCGCGGGCGCCGTCGGCGACGATCGTCACCCGGTGGCCCAGCCGGCCCAGCATCTCCTGCATTAGCAGCTGGTTGACGTCGTGATCCTCGGCGACGAGCACATGGAGCGCGCGGTCCGTGCCTTCCAGCCCGGTCGGCGCGG
>Ga0164294_10000192_pt1 | contig 58895 bp, 83 predicted proteins | sample GEODES005metaG_FD_111479 | JGI IMG/M metagenome (GOLD analysis project Ga0164294, IMG submission 111479) | Oligotrophic lake water microbial communities from Sparkling Lake, Wisconsin, USA - GEODES005 metaG | ecosystem: Environmental > Aquatic > Freshwater > Lake | place: USA: Sparkling Lake... | reverse complement strand
TGGGTAGACCTGATACACAATCCATTCAGTTGGCTTTCCGCAGTTGACGTAAGCCTCCTTGCCGCTGATCCCACGGCCCCAACTGTTGTTGTTGCCGATGACCAGCATCATGTAGCCATACCTACTGGGCCGCAGAAGGTTCAACTCTGCCTTTGTCAGCACCTGACTGTCAGGCTTCTCGGGAACAAGCCTCTTCAGTCGAGGCTTCTTTGCCTTACTCACTGGCAATCTCCTTTTCTGGGGTTGCAATCACAAGTATCTGCCGGTCAAGGGTGACCAGCGTAGCGAATCTCTGGTTCTTCTCAATCGCACAAGCAAGCAACTTATGTTGACTGCTTGTCATCGTCCAGTGAGAGTTCTTCCTTGGGTTGAAGGACAGCACACCCACCACCTTGCCGGGTACATCTCGCAGGGTAGAGACGGCGATGCCGTCGCACTCAACCCATGCACACACGGACTTGTTCGCGCCGGCATGAATCTTCTGGGCTGCACGTTCTCGGACCACCAGCTTGCAGCCGTGCATCACGATGGTGCTGCCCTCTGGAGGGAAGTAGCTGGTCTTCAGCAACTTGCCCTCAGAATCCTTGCCCTTGATCTGCCACTTGCGGAAGTGCTTGCCCTTTCCTAAGTGGAACCGCACTCTGATCTTCATTCAGGCTTCCTTCCTTCCTTGGGTGCGACTGCGTAACCTTTGCCCACCATCCAAGCATGGAGGTTGGGGTACTTCTTGTGCTGTGGCTGAACCCACTCGACAAACTTGTCGAACCGCACAGCTTCGTGAATCGAACGGTCAGCGGGCTGGCAGAACTCGACGAGAGCCTGCACAAATTCCAGATTCTTGTGCCAGCTTTCTCGCTTGAGCGTGCCGCGAAAGATGCGGAACTCGCAAGAGAAACTGGTCACATTGAGTGCTTCACGCCGGTCCACGCTACGCTTGCCGCCGTCGCCAACCTTCTTGTCTGGCTTGAGCAGGCTGTATTCATTGCTTGCACGGCCAGCAACCCGCTCGACAAACTCGCGGTTGTCTGGGCTGTTGATGAAGCAGAGCATCTTGCCAATCTGCAGGCCGGTCAGTGCCCTCTTGCGTACATGGATGTGCATGCCGCAGTCGCCAGACCTCCAGCTTGTGATATGCCTGCCCGGGCTGTCGGTCAGCATCTTGTCGAACTCACGCTTGTGAACCTCGCCGGAATCCCAGCGTGTCACAATCTCGAAGCCCTTGCTGCCGAGTGAGCCGTCCTCCTTGAAGACTGCGTAGCTGGCCGGGAGATGAGTCCGCACCCAGTTGGCAGCGTCAAGTCGGCTGCAGTGTGACTGGCCTTCGACCTCAAGCTCAAGGCCATACTGCAGGAGGTCCTTAGACTCTGACGGCAGGCTGATGGAAGACTTGTCTGAGTAGCTCTTGATCACAGCGTTGCCGTTATCGGCCTCCTCTGGTTCTGGGCAGCACTCCTCGCAGTACGTGCCGTCATCGGTGCTGTGGACGTTGTCGCTGTGGACAAGGTCACCGCAGGTGTCGCAGCCGTAGTAGTTGTCGCTGACACAAGACGGGCACACATGGCCGCCGTTCTCCACCCTCTCAAGGTCGTTGTCTGGGATTGACTCCCCGCAATCGTCGCAGGAAGTGCAGTCCTCTGAGAGGATGTAACCGCCCTCGTAGTAGACCACATCATCTGTGTGGGCGTAGTCATGGCGATGCCTACCCCTTGTGATCTCGACGTAGTCATCGTCGCCATCAAGGAAGTAGTTGCCGGCCCAGTCCTCAAGGCAGTTGACTGTCAGGTTCCAGTCTCCACTGTAGCACTCGACACAGTCTGCCCGGAGTGCCCACTCCTCACTGCCGGTCTGGATGTAGTCATCGTCACCATCAAGAAACCATGTGCCGTCATGTGCCCGCAGGCAGTCGATGACTGGCGCCCACTCGCCGGTGGCCATCTCCACACACATCGCAGTGGGCTGGACTGTGCCGTCGTGGCACTCGACAGTCTCTTCGGTCGTGTTCATATCTCCTCCTCGGTTGTGGCGAGAAGCTCGCCTAATACTTCTGTTCCCTCGGTGTCAATGTAATCGTCAATCTCACTGATTGTGTAGCCAGCCTTGATGAGGTCCTCGTACTGCCACTTCTCGGCACCGTCTAGGTACTGGTAGTAGACAGACTCGCCATCTGGCTCATCGCACAGGACGATGGGTTCATCCTTCTTGTGCCACCAGTAAGACTTTGCACGGGCAGACTTGTAGGTGGTGTTGGAGAACCAAGCACCATCCGACTCCTCGCCTGCGTCCTCGTTCCAGATACGCCACTCGCCATCCGCACGCAGGAAGATGAACTTGCTGCCCCTGATGGCTGCACCGCCCATGAATGCCACCTCGTTGTGGAGGAAGAAGTCAGGGTCACGCTTTGCCATCGGCGTCAGCACCTCATCGACGTAGTGCCACGTGTCGGACAGCTTGGGATTGCTGCATGCAATGTCCAGAATCCCATTGTGAACCATCACCAAACCGTCACTCACCGCAAAGGGGTGGCAGTTGGTATGATTCTGAGCACCATGAGTCGCATATCGGAAGTGAATCACTGCCTGCTTGTGCTCATGCTGCTGAAACTCCCGCCAGAAATCATCGAACTTGAAGAACCCCTTCCTGACCAGAAGGGTACCGTCATTGACAACAGCAAAACCCGCACCGTGCGAGTTGTTGTCCCAGCCGTTCTGGTAGTAGTCCCATGGTAGGACTATACCTTTGGGCTTATACACTGCTAGGCACATAGGCCCTCCTAGAAAGTTTCGTGGCAACTGTCAATCAAATCAGCGATTTCCTCGAATGTCGCACCTTCGTCGTTCATGTCGGACAAGGTGGCAGGAAGGCCCTGACCCCTTGACTCCTCAAGGAACAGCTTAGGATTGACCGGGTTGGATGACTGCATTCCAGCCCATGTCCTCACAGCCAGCGGCAGTTCAATTTCGCTGCTGGTCCCATCGAAAGCAACGAATCGAATGCCATTCCAGCCACCTGAGGCTTTGGTTCGGTAGATGTCACAAAGCACACCCAAGCAACAGAAGCTGCCTTCGCTCCGCAGGACATGCTTGCCCTGCTTGTACTCACCACTGCGGAGTGAGTCGGCCCACTCCTTTGCAATCGCTGCTCTCATAACTTCTCCTGCTGGGTAAGGATGATTTCTGCCAACTCCTCGAAACTGTAATTGCCTGAGTCATTCAGACCAGCCAGCGTCTGAGTTCCGGTCAAGGTCAAGAGCGGTACATTTGGGTTCCGAAACCTCATGCCAGCCCATCTCTGGACTTCCTCTGGCGGGATGCCGCTGTCCTTCTCAGTTGAACTGATCACGAACGTGCCTGCGTTCCACCCGCCGCAGCCTGTCTCCTTTGCGAAGATATCGCAGAGGACTCCAAGGCAGCAGTGGCGAGTTGTCACGGTGTGATCTGCAGCAACGTCGAAAGTCTTCAGGCCGCTGCGGCCCTGCTTGTATTCGCCGCTCAACAGAGCAGCAGCCCACTTCTGGGCAATGTCTGCTTTCATATCGTCCTCCTAGGGTTAAGAAGTTGCACGAATCCGCCCACACACCGAAGCATGTGGGCGGTTTCTCACAACCGCTCGGCATCCTTGCCGTACACCTCACTCCTTGAGTCGATTGCTTTGATCTCAGCCAGTGCCGTTTCATCCCAGTTTGCGGGACCGTCTGACTCCAGCTTGTAGGCGTACTCAGTCTGCTCCTCACTGTCAGGGTCAAACAGCACGCAAGCCTCGTAATAGGTCCCGAAATCGTGCGCGAATCCCCTGACACTGACACTCACACCCGCTGGCGGCTTGCCAAACTGCCGGACCAACTGATTGCAGTAGCGGTTGCACTCATGCTTCGCAGCCACCGCATCGTAGTTGGGGCCTAGCTGCTGGCATGGTTCCTCATAGGGAACCGGGCCCAACTCAAGTTTCTCTCTCACCTCAGCGTTCTCCTTTCTCTCAAGGATTGTTGTGTCGCTTCGTGAACTGCCACTCGTCATACCTCTCAAGGAGGGTTATGACCTGCTGCCCGCCCATTGCCAGCAAAGGCAGGGCGATTGTGATGCACACAACAGTGAATGCAATGCACACACACACTGCCCCCATGGATGACATCTCCACGGGAGCCATTTCTGCGGGGTTGGTCCCCATCGAATTCTCCTTATCTCAAGGAAAAGATCACACGAACTCACCCAGAAGACTCTCGCCTACTGGGTGGCTTCACACAATCTCACTCACAACCTAAACTCAAGGTTTCCGTACAGGGATATGGCAACAATGTCTCTGCCATCCCACACATACCGAAACTCCTCCGGGTCCTGCTCCATCGCCACAAGGTCGAGGATGAGGCACCAAACTCTCTTGATGCACTCACGGCCTTTGCCAGCCGTCTCCTCACTCCAAACAACTTCGCAATACCCACCTGCCCGCTTGATGGCAATCTCGCCAAGATTTGCGGACAACTGGAACTCACCGAAGTCCTTGAACTTGCGGAATGGAGCAGCCACCGCGAAATTCATCGCCATTGGCTTCTCCTAATCGCACGGTTCGGGAGACACAGGCTCTGGTGGCATACCTCACCTGTCAGAAACAGCCAAGCGTCGAAGGGCCTATCGGCTGTTCCCCTGCCACCAGCAGCCTGCGCTGCCCGTCTGCTTCGGATGACCCACAAGGATCACCCCATATCCCCCAGCCGGGGGGGTACACCACCCGAAGGTAGGGACCCTCCCGATGGGGGAGTGTACGGAATGCCAGTTGTCCCCCAGAAGAGGGGAAGTGAACTGGCGTACACCACCCGAAAGGGTAGTGTACAATCGGCCATCGTCCCCCGGGGGGGGTTGACGAACCGAACCGAATCCGAACCGCGTTTGGACGATTGTCCGGACGCGGTCGAATTGTGCCACTATGGGGGGAACTATACAGGTTAACCTTCCCCGGGGAAAAGATTTTCCCTCGCGCGCGTTCCTACTATATAGCCGAAAAATCTACGAATTCCCCCGGTAAAGTGTATAGTTCCTACCATAGTGGAAACTACGGGGAAAAATCTTTTAGCCCCCGCTTGACAAGGCAAACTACGCTTTGGTACACTCTGGAAAGCCGGTCGCGACTTCCGCGAACGGATCACACCCGAGGGTATCTACCATGCTCAGTTTTGCCGCCATCCAAGTATCCATCGACCACCACGCAGCAGCAGCAGCCAAAGCAGCCGAAAGGGAGCAGGCCGCAATGTCGGCCGTCGCACGTAATGTCGCGACCGCTTGGAAGTCCGAAATCGCTGCGGCAGACTGTTTGCCGACGCAGCCGAAAAAACGGGCGCGGCTCTTGCGTCAACACGAATCGGCCATGGCCAAAAGCGAACTGGCCAACGACCGCATCGAATCGGCCAGAGCCGACCGACTCCGGCATACCGCTGCCAAGCAACGCGCCGAACGTCGAATGGCCGACGCCCGCGCGGCTCTGGCCGAACTCAGGGACGCCGCAAAAGCTTTCCGCGAATCGGCCGCAGCAGGACAGCAGGAGCAGCCGACCGGGGAAGGATGGAACCCAACCACGCTGACCGAAGCGCAGGCCGTCGCCATTCGCGAACGATTGAAAATGGCATTCATCTGGGATACCGGAGCAGGCCGGGGGAAATGGACCCCAGCCGAGGCGCGGATCATGCTTGAAGACTGCGTTGACCATGCTACCGAACTCCTGTTTGACCGGTCGCAGGCCGAGAATGCCGCAGCAGGCATTCTCACATGGACAGACGCCGCAATGCGTCTTCGGGGCCGGTGTAAGGGTTGCGGGTGGCGGTTCTCCGAGCTGTCTGGCACTGGCGACGGCAGGAATGCCAACCGGAAGCCTATGCCCGGTAAATCGTCTTACTGGGCCGGGGGAATCAACCCGGCAACCGTTGCGATGATGGCCGACATGGGTTCAATCCGGGGGACGCATTACGGCCCCGGTCGCCCATGGCCGAAGACCGTCGCGCTCGACCCCCAGACGGTTGCCGAGGCTCTGGTAGGAGGAATGGCCGAGGGGTTGCCCACGGTCCCTGCCGACGCAGTCTCCATTGCCGGGGGCGCTGGCCAGTATCCCAATTACCACATGGAGCAGTGCCAGTACACGGACGACAACGGCCAGCACCACATGATGAGGGTAATGGTCGAAGGGCGCGGCAGACCGACCACGTTTCCGGCTTGCGTGGTCCGTGACAGCCGACCCGCACCACTGGCACGGTTTCTCCAGGGACGCAGCAGGGTAGGCACGATGGCCAGAGACACCGACACGCACCCGGTCGCAGGCGTCGCCGGAGCCGTCGCCCCCCGACAGTGGAACCCGGCCGAGGTCGTCCACACCACCACGCATCTCTGGCACTGGACGAAGTAGAGGGGGGTTGATGCACGGTTCCCAGCCCGGGCGAGCGGTTCAAGCCGTTCGCCCGGGCCCTTTCATGGGCCGAACTGCTGGAATCCGGCCCGCTTGCAACCCGGAAAGGCTAACCGCAGGCGTGCCACCAGCGTAGAATCGGTCCCTTAGAACGTCGAATCACTGGCAAAGCCGTCACAATGGGGGGTTTGTGGCGGTTGAGCAAGGGCTACCCCCCCCATAAAATCTCTCATACATTGTCAATCCCTCTCCGGGACTTTTCACCCCTACTGGCCCCCATATGTCGCATTCGCCCCCTACGGCCCGCTTGGCGGTGAACATGTCGCTTCACACCACCCCAGCCAAACGCCCGTTAAATCGCATTCTGGTGGCTCTGGACACTAGCCTGTAAGGAGACTTTTTATGGCATGTGCCTGCTGTGGTGGCGACCAGTGTTGCACCGACTACGCGCCCTGTGTCGGCAAAAGCTACCCATCTTCACTGTCGATGGCCTTGACCCCCGGCACGCTTGATTCCGGCGATTCGGCAGTGAGTGCTCTGGCCGTTACGGCTCTTGGCCTGACGATTGGCGGAATGCCCAGATCAGTCTGCCTGACGTATGAGGGGACTCAGGCGTTTGGGGACGGGGCTAGCAACGTGGTTGCTGGAAGACTTGTTCTGGACTGCACCGGAACCGCCGTGGCCTACTGCCGCGCCGCGATGTCCAACGGCGCTGACTTGAGCTACACGTCTGGCGGGACCATTCACTACAGGTGGTACAAGAACATCGGCACCGTCTCTGGTCAGAACGTCTACATCGTCTACTTCAACTTCCAGAACCCGTCAGTAAGCCTGAACACCCCGTATGTCCTCAGCCCGTCCGGCGTTCAACTCAACATCCGCAGGCTGTGCGACAACTCGTCCACGGCCTACCAGTTGAACACGGGAGAGGATTATGCCATCGGGAACTTTCAGGTGAATTACGTCACTGGCGGCACGATTACGGGCGGTGAGCTTGTTGGCGGCTCTGCGGGGAGTCTCTCGTACTACGATGACAGCTACTTGGAAGTGACTCTGTGATTTATGCAGTGTTCCTTTGAGAGAGATGGGGAAGTTCTCCGGTGCAAAAGGTGCCCACGGGAGATTCGCACCCAGTCCAGCATCTGCCTTGCTACCTGCCAGTCCTTCACTGGTGCCGGGACCTATCTGAAGAAGGCACTGGCGTGGATGGGGTTCCGCCCTGTCCCCGGCTGCAAGTGCTACCGACATGCCGCCGTCATGGATGAGTGGGGCCCAGACCAATGTGAGGCACACCTCCAAGAAATCACAGGCTGGTTGCAGCATGAGGCCGAGATCAGGGGCCTGCCGTTCTCTGCCACTATGGCAACTGCCCTGATCAAACTGTCCATCTATCGGTCTAGGAAGAGCATTCAATCTGTACTGGCACGCACACAAGGAGAATGAGATGGCCAACGTCCCGAGGCACACGAAATCCAGAATGCAGGCACAGCCGCGTTCACTGGAGCATGAGATTGAACATACGCAGTTAGAGCCGGGTCAAGATGTGCTGCGAAGGCGCCGTCCAATGCCACTGCCCGACGAGTTTCCGATGCGAGACGCCAAGGACGCGCTGATGAAGCGTCTTGAGGACTACAACAAGAAAGTTAGCCCTCGCGTCCCGAGGTACGTCCCTAGAGAATATCAAGGAGAATGACATGGCGGACCCACAAGACCCACAGGCGATGATCCCCGGCGGGCCGCGAATGACGGCAGAGGACAGGGCAAAGGCTCGCGCCAAACGCTACGTCAACCCAGATGACGATGGGTACGAATCGCCACTCCCTCATCTGCCAACCCCAGCAGAACAGGGCGAGCACCTTCGCGGCATGGTTGACATGACCCAGAGGGCGTTTGCAGAGGAGAACAAGCGCCGCGTATCACAAGCTGAAGACGAACGCGCATACCAGCATGAGATTGCAATGGAACGGCTCAAGCAGGATGGGCTCATGCGCAGGCTGGCGGCGATGAACGCCGAGAAAGAAGCCGCCAAGAGGGCCGAGCCAAAGGTTGGGCCGGATGGCAGCTACAGCCGGACGTTCAATCCTAAGACCCACACTTGGGAGTACAACTGATGGACCCAGAGGGCGAACCAATCCGCCGGTTCCTTCAGTCGCCCAAGGGCGGAACTTGGGACGTTGATGGTTCTCAAGCCGGGAACGTGCTGACTCCGGGCAGCCAAATCAAACGTTGGTACACGAAGGTCGGCGGTCTGCAGAACGCAGTCGATAAAGCTCAGGCTGCAATGAAGGCAGACCCGGACCCGGAGTTTAAGGAGTGGGACCCTGCCAGACTGGACGAGCCAATCAGGATCAAGTACGCGGAGCACTTGAACGACAAGAACGTCAATGGTTCGTATGCGTGGCAGGGGATTGGGACTGACAATCTCAATTTTGAAGGCAATGACCCGCTAACAGATGGAGCCACAGAGCGAAGGGCTCCATTCATTGAGATATCCGACCACTACCGCGAGCACCCGCACGCAGGTGCTCAAGAAACATTGGAGCACGAACTAAGCCATCACGTAACCACAGGCAGGCCGGGAAAGGACACCCCGCTTCTTCCATCTCCTGACGGCGTGTACGCCAATGACAGGTACGAGAACTATGCGTTGTCCCCAAGCGAAGTGGATGTGCGTCTGGCAGTCATCAAGAGAATGTACGCCCACCACAAGGGTGTTCTGGTGGAGACTCCTGAACAGGCAAGAGACGCGCTGATGTGGTATGTGGAAAACCACAAGAACATTGACCCCAATTCCCCGGACAACCCAGACGAGCGGCTGCGGGCAGACGGCACTCAAGGGAGTTTGATGCCATCGGTCAAGCTGTACCTTGGATTACCGGGGCAGATGCAGAAGAAAATACTGAAGCGGATGCCGAAGGTTGTCAACAACAAGCCGCTTATTGAAAGGCTGGCGTCCTATGGCTGAACCGCTTGATGATCCAGCAGGATACATCCGCGAACTGCTGGCAGAGCAACAGCGACAGATGCCTCCCGAGCGAAGCACGCTTCAGCTTGTCATGGAACACCCCGGCGTTTTTACGTCTACCCCCAAGACCAGACAAGAACTCATTGACCAGCACCGTGCCGACTGGATGCTGAACCGCCTTCAGAAGGCGTATGGAAACAAGACGCAGTGGAGCGGCAACAACGCCGACTATGACCTACTGCCAAGGGGGTTGGGCAGTGCTGTCCGGGCATACGCAGAAGACCCCAGCATGGGACGGGACCTCCGGTCGCCATACAACCGCCAGCCGTTTGATGTTTACGCCAAGAAGGGCATGCCAATCGGCAACGTCCTGACCTACTTTGACGCCCTCCCCGGCACGGCGTACACCGGTGCGCTCGCAGCAGCGGACGCCATTGACCCCGGCTCCTACCCAGATTCGCACGAATCCCTGCAGCGACATCTTGCCACGGTGGCGGCGCCAGTTTCAGCCGTCCTTGGCAAGCGAGAGGGCACGGCGGATTCGTTCTATGAGGGCGATGGCTCACCGATGGGCGGGCTGGAATACGCACGCAAGGTCGGCATGCCCACTTATCTGCGGCATCCGTTCGCTGTGGCGTCAGGGGCCATCCTTGACCCATTTCCCGGATACACTGGTGTCTTCCGCCCGGGAGCCAAGGGAGCAGCCGCAGCCAAGGAGTTCCTCCCTGAACTAGGCATCCATGGATTTGTATACGCAGCAGGAAAGCCAGAAGAGGAATAGAAAAATGACACTCCCCCTGAAGCAGTTCATCAAGGGCCTCACCAACAACGGGATGGAAATCCCGTCGGTCTATGACATCGGAGCCTACTGCGGAGACTGGACGCAGGAAATGAAGGAGGTGCTGCCCGACAGCAAGTTCCACATGTTTGAGGCCAACGAGGAGCACGCCAAGGAGTTGCACGGCGTCAACACTGGCCACTCCATCGTGTGCCTGAGTGCGCCGGGGGTGGATGAGGTCAAGTTCTACAGCAGGGCATTGACAGGGGATTCCTATCTCAAAGAAAACACACGCTGGTATGACGGTGTGGCCCCCAAGGTGATGTCGTGCCGGACGCTGGACTTCGTCGTGGAGAGCGAGGGACTGACGCCTCCGACCTTCATCAAGCTGGACTGTCAGGGTGCAGAGCTTGACATCCTCGACGGGGCCGTTGAGGCGCTCAAGACTGTTGAGCTTATCTACACCGAATGCCCGCTGATGCCCTACAACGCCGGTGCCCCCAACATGGGCAACTACCTCGACTACATGCTGCACATGAATTTCGTGCCGGTCCTGATTGGCGAGGTCCACTACTTGGAGTGCATCGCCATCCAGTGCGACATCTTGTTCATGCACATCGACGCCAAGGACAAGTATCTATACCCGACCGTCAACATCAAGCCGTTTGGAATCTGATCAATGGCAACAAACGAAGAGATGGTTCGCGCAATCGGCGCAGTCGGCGGAAGCTCACTTGACGAACTCATTGCACGAATCGGTTCTGTCAGCGCGGCGACTCCTAGGCGACACGCAGGAATTGCATTCGACCCTAGAAGTCTGACCATGGGCGGAACGGGCGACTCGGCAAACATTGACTACCGTGGCTTTCAGGCATACATGCAGCCATCTCAGTTCAGGCGAGTCAATCCCCGAAGAAATGTTGGAGACAGGCCAGAATCTGACGAATACCTGCGGCGGGCAATTGATGCTGGAGAGCCTATTGGCAATCCGATTCTGTATGTCCGGCAAAAGCCCGGTGCATGGGCTGTGGAGGGGCATGAGGGCAGAGGAAGAATGCTTGAGCTTGCCAGAAGAAACCCAAGCGCACTGTATCCGGTAGGAATTCATCCCTACGGTGAAGTACGCGCAAGGCATCTGACGCCAGAGCGTTTGTTTGACGAGATTCTCCCAGACACAGGCGGATGGCAGAGCACTCGCCCCGACCTTGTGCTGTGGCAGAACAAGCCATACGTTCGCCCCGGACAGGAAGAGAACGAAGCAGTTCTCAGGGCGCTTAGGGAACTCTTACCGCAGGCTAAGTGATGGCAACAAACGAAGAACTGGTCGATGGCATCAGGAGGCTGGTTGGAAAACCAATCAACTCATTCCATGGCAGCCCTTTGCCGTACCACTACGATAAGCTCGACCCCAAGTTTATTGGGACAGGTGAAAAGAATCAGGCTTACGCATACGGTCACTACAGCGCCGGAAAAGAGAAGACCGCTGCTGACTACCGCCGCAACCTGTCCTACAGAAAGTTGCGAGAAGACTTTCTGAGAGTGTTACCGGACGATGCTCTTCCAGAGGATGTGATGGATGTTGTTCACAACCTTCAAGGCTTTGATCCAAGACAGAAAAACTACCTGACTGCACTGAATGATGACGACTGGATGGGGTTTGATTATCCGGCACAGGCTATAGAACACACCATTGGAAAGCGGGCCAAGAACGCCGATTACGACCCGAACTTTGATACAGAAGAGGCGATAAAGAAACTTGGCACTGGATACGAGCTTGAGATAGCCCACCCAGAGGACTCGCTTCTGGACTGGGACGCAGACTTCAACAGTCAGCCCGAGAGCGTTCGTAGAGTAGCCGAGAAATTTGGATTTCCAGTAATGGAATCTCCAGACAAGTGGACTGGACGAGGATTGTATGAGTCAATGGGGAGAACTCCTGACATCCTCCGCAGGCTACCGGACGATGCGGCGTTCAACGTCGGCTACAAGGACAAGGTAAAGCAACAGGTTTCAAAAGCTCTTTTTGACAACGGAGTTCCGGGCGTCCGGTACTGGGACGGCATGTCCCGCTTCCTCGCGCCGCACCAACGGCAGTTTGGTGGCTATGGGTCAAGGAACTACGTCATGTTCCCCGGGACAGAGGATCAAATCCGCATCCTCCGCAAGTACGGAATCGCCGCTCCGGTGACCGCTGGTGCTGGTGCATTGCAACAAGACGAGTGAAATCTTGTTCGCTTTTTGGGCCTAGGGGACAGTCTCCTAGTAGTCACCTCCCCCGAAAGGAAAGAACATGGCAGACGAAGACGTTCAGGATGTGTCGGGTGCAGATGTGTCGGTAGACACTGCGCCCGCATCTGATACTTCCTATTCCAACCAGAGCTATGACTCCGCACCGGCGCAGCAGAGCTACAGCCCCTACGAAGCGTTCCGGTCACTGCCGGACTTCCAAGGGCAGGATGACCTGTCGATTGCCCAGAACCTGTACCGGGCTCACACCGGCTTTCAGGAAACCCAGCGGCAACTCAACCAGTACCAGTCCCTGCTGCCCAAGACTCAAGAATACCTCACCAACGAACGTGAGTATCTCGCTTGGAAACAAGCTCAGGCTGAAGCCGCACGGCCCAAGCCTGCAGAGACTCCGAAGTGGTGGAACCCGCCCGCCGTCAAGGACACGTGGAAGAGCTACATCGTTCGTGATCCATCGACCGGCAAAGAGATCATTTCTCCAGAAGCTCCGTTTGAAGCACAGCAGTCCTTGCGGGAGTACCAAGCGTACACCGCCGACTTCGCTCGACGGTTCGTGACGGACCCCGAAAACACGCTCAAGCCCTTCATTGAGCAGATTGCACAGCAGAAGGCCCAAGAGCTTGTGCAGGGTCAGCTTGGTCAGTACACCGAGCAGAACTACGTCAAGGACCTTGAGCAGCAGAACGCCGACTGGCTCTACACCGCCCCCGGCCAGATTTCTCAGGAAGGGTCTGCCATCCAGCACTACATCCGGGAAGCTGCCGAGAACGGTGTCAATGGCTCGCAGGCACGATGGAAGTACGCCACTAGCATGCTGCACCGCGACCTCCTGCAGGCTCGCTACCAGCAAAGCATGCAGCCGCAGTACGCCCCCCCGCAGTATCCCAGCCAGCCTCAGTACGCATCGGCGCCTCCCGCGCCGCCCAGCGTAGAAGCCCAGAACATGCAGTTCCTCCGCGAGCGGGCCACCCGCACGGCGAACCGCAGTGCAGGTACGACTGAACCGCAAGCACCTCGCGGGCGGCAGAGTTTTCAGGACCGTCTACTCGGTCAACTCAAGAATGATGGAGTTCTCTGATGGCATCAAATGTTGATTGGGCACGGTCTATTGCTACGACCATAGTGAATCACCTCAAGGAAGAGGAGATTGCGTCGCTCCGTAAGTATAAGCTGTATAGCCTTCTGGAAGGCAATGGCCGCGTTCGGACCAACATGGCAGGGCGTGGTTTCGACTGGGAAATCCAGTACAGGAATCATACCCCAAGCGGGAACAACGGAGAGACGCCACGTAGTTTTGCTCGCCAGAATCTCTGGAAGAGACTTGAACTTGAATGGCGTGGAAGCCAAGTGACGGACGCGATTTACAAGCGCGAGATGATGGAGAACCGTGGTGCTCAGGCACTTGTGAACGTGGCAGGCAAGATGGCATCCCGCCTTCTGACCTCCATGGAACAGTACCTCGCCCGGGAGTGGGTGGTCGATGGTTATGCCAGCGGCAACGAACTCCGGTTCCATGGTCTTGAGTCGATGATGGCCAATGCCGGTACGGTGAACATCACCAACGGTGCCCAGCGTTCGACGGCAAATTCTGCTGATCCCTTCGGCTATCCGAGCGACACCTACGCCGGTATCTCTACCGTGCTGGGTTCTTACGGTGGTTCGCAGGGTACCAACAGCATTTGGCCCAACGGCTTTGCCGACCCAGAGTATGATTTCTTCTCTCCTGTGATTGTCAATTACACATCCACCTACTTCGGTGGTTCTACGTGGCTGACGAACTGCACCCGGGCCCTGCGTGAAGCGATTCACCAGACCCGCCGGAACGACAGTCAGGAAGATCAGGTTGACACCGTTCTGCTGGACCGCCGTCTGTTCATCGACTTCCTGAACTCGCTCGACCCCAAGGAGCGTGTGATTGTGAGTCGGACCAACGGTCTGCGTAGCTACGGCTTCACTGATGTGTTTGAGTTGGACGGCGTCGAAATCTCGGGGGAAAACTCTATCCCTGCCAATACGGGTTACGGCTTGGCCACCGGGAATATGGAACTGCTCTGCTTGGAGTCTCAGTTGATGAACTCTGAAGGACCGTTCTATGATGAGGTCACTCAACAGTTCCGCTACGTGGTTTCCTGCTTAGGGAATCTGAAGTTCAAGTCTCCTCGCAACTTTTTCAAACTCGCCGCTCTGGCCTAAGAAAGAAAGAAGCAAACAAATGGGTTTCTACGATGATCCGCCGATTGCATTGGGCCAGACTCTCGGTCTGACAACTCCCAATGACTCCCTGAATGGCCCCTCTGCTGGCTACGGCACCAACGTGGTCGGCATTGTAAAGCTGTTCCCTGATGTGAATCCGATTACCGGCGTTGTCCGCAGCAACGGTCTGAAGCGGTGCATCGCGGTCAAGAACTCGTCTGGCACTACCCTCTACGGGAAGCGTCTGGTCGCGTTCAAGGCAGGCAGCACCACTGAGGTTGACGCCTACATCCGCACGACTGACGGGAACGGTCCCGCTGGCGTGACCGATGAGTATCTCCCGCCAGCGGGTGTTGCTGACGGCGAGGTGTTCCTGATTACGGTTGCAGGTCCCACTGAGGTTCACCTTGGCACTGGACTCGCATCCAGCGCTGATTCGGACATGTTTGGTGTGACTGCCGCCGCCGGTGGTGCGACCAACGCTGCCACGGGTGGCTTTGCTCAGACCGTGTCTGTGACCAACACCACATCGCATCGCAATGCGATTGGTCGTGCCCTGTCCACGGTGGCTTCTGTTGCGGCAACCACCAACGTCTGCCTTGTGAACATCAATCTGTCAAGGAGCTAAGAATGGCCACGGATGATTTTGACCGTTGCAAGCTCGTTGTCGGACTGGCCAACCACAAGCTGGCTGACGAAGTTCACAATGTCTTGCGTCACACCACCGGCAGTCCTACAGCCGTGACGATTTCGCCCAACGGCGGAACGGGCACGCTGGTGCTGGGTGGAGTGACCACCAGTGTGATCAGTTTCTTCGGTGTCGCCGGTCGCTCGCAGGCCACCTCTGCTGCAGTGACGGATTTCGCCAGCCTGAAGACCGCTCTTCAGAGCTACGGGATTGTCGGCTCTTGACATAGCCCTTGGTTGGGCTTTCGGGGGGCCTCTGGCTGGGAAACTGGCCAGAGGCTTTTCGTCTATATGGCCATTGAAAACCTTGACTACATCCGACGCCTGATTGAGCAAGTGCGGACTCCTCCTCCAGCACAGGATGCCGAGCGTCTGCGCATGATCAACGGCACCGGTGTCGGCACAAACCAAGTCACCCAGAAGCAAGGACCTCAGTAATGCCGCCTTCAATGTCAATTACACCATCCAATTTGTCTAAAACGACAACTGGCAAGACCCCGCAGCAGTGGTGGTCGGAGATGGGGAATGGCGGAAGTCCGCAGGCAGGCGGCAAGAAGGCCCCGATGAACGCCATGCAGATCAGCGCCATGAACAAGGCGTACAACCAGCAGGCACAGCAGGAGCAGTACGAGTCTGCCCGTGTTGCTGCAGCAGACAAGGGACTCACCAACAAGGTAAAGGGAACCAAGTCAAAGCTCCCGACAAACGCATACGTCCCGGGACAGACGGGGTTCAACTCAGTGGTGAGAACCGCTGGACAGCCACAGGGCAACCAGCAACAAATGCCGCAGCAGCAGGCGTTTCAGGGGAACATCAATCCATACGCACAGTACGCTGATTCTGTGCCTCGCACCGGTGGATTTGGAGGCCAGCAGTCTCAGCCTTCCTTTATGCCATCGCCTCCATTCGGCACCAACGCCAGTCCTTGGGGAGGCGGGCAGCAGCAGAGCCCATACGGCAGTTATGGGCAGCAACAAATGAACCTCCCAGATCAGAGATACAATGTCGGAAATCTGACAGTGATTCCAGAAAACGAAAGCGGTCGGTACGGAGGAGGTCAGCAGCCGACAGTTAACCCGGGCAAATCACAAATGGAGGATTTCCCGATTGTGATTGATGACGGGCCATATTCGGACAAGTACGACCCCGACGGCAGGAGGAAAGTCGCGCCGCCGAAGGGCTCTCCGGGCATGGTACACAACCGGCTTTTTTCCGCTGGTTCGGAGCAACAGAACCAGCAAACCTTTCCGTTTTCTGGAAACCAGAATGTCCCGCAGAGCACGTTCACCGCACAGTACGGGAACATGAACGGCGGCTACTCCTCCCAGCCTAACTACGGGCAGCGAGACGCCTTCATCCAGAACATCAACGACGCTACTGCTGGGTATCAGGCGAACCAAGGGACGTACCTTGGGCAAGGTGCGCCGCCTCCGACATGGGGGCAGGCACCACAGTACAACATCCCGCAGATGTGGCAGCAGGCTGGCGACATGGTGAGCAACGGATGGCAGAACCCGTTGTCTGGCCTTTTCCAGCAGTAGTTGATAGGCTCTAGGTGAATTGGTACTTCCCCCCCGAGGCAACCATGGAACAGAAGTTTAACGTAGCGATTTGCACTTTCAGTTACGGCGGCAATGGCGGCATCTCCTCTGAGGTGCCAGACATCCGCGAGTGGATGATCCCTCTCGTCGTGGAGGCATCCAAGGACAAGCGTATCGACACCATCCGGGTGTTCAACCTGTCCGACACGCCCATCACCATGACCCGCAACAGGGCCGTGCTGATTGCCCGCGAGGCCAAGGTCGATTTCCTCCTGATGGTGGATTCCGACATGAAGCCGGACATCCTCGCCGGGACCGAGGGCGCCAAGCCTTTCTTCATGTCCACGTTGGACTTCCTTGTGGACCACTACCACAAGGGCCCTGCCTGCGTTGGTGCCCCGTACTGTGGCCCACCACCGGCTGAGTGCGTCTACGTGTTCCGCTGGAACAACCAGCAGAGCGAGCACCCCAACCCGGACTTCAACCTTGAGATGTATGACCGGCACTCTGCCGCGTCGATGGCTGGCATTCAGGCGTGTGCCGCCCTGCCGACCGGCCTGATCATGTATGACATGCGAGTGTTTGATCTGACAGAGCCCAAGGAGCAGGGCGACCACCCATGGTTCTACTATGAGTGGAAGGACAAATACTGCTGTGAGAAGGCGTCCACTGAGGACGTAACCATGACCCGCGACCTGTCCTTGGTCGGAGTGGAGAAGCTGGGCTACAACCCGGTGTACTGCAACTGGGACGCATGGGCCGGACACTGGAAGCCCAAGTGTGTCAGCAAGCCTATCTTCGTTGAAGCCAAGGACGTATCGTCCAAGCTGAAGGCATGCTGGGAAACCGGCTATGACTCCCGTGTCAAGCTGGTGGACTTCAAGCCCTCTCCAGAAGTTGCAGCCCTCATAAACAGCCAGTGTGGCACAGGGCTGCTAGGACGATGACCAGCGAACGCACTTGCATGAACTGCGGCAAGCGTCTCCCCCTCACAGAGGAGAACTTCCACAAATCAAAGGACGGGTTCCACGCCCGCTGCAAGGGCTGTCGCAATGCACATGAGAAGAAGGGCCGGAAGAAGAAGACCAACGCCAAGCTGGATCAGATTGAGAAGGGTGCAGTAGACCTGTTCCTTGCGTCTGCCAAGATTGGTGGGGCCAACATCCCTCACTCCTCAGAGCTTCTTGAAGTCCTGATGGAGTATTTCGGTGGGGCCCGTGGTTTTGCCAATGCCTACATGAAGCAGTTCTTTGATGCACCGCAGGGTGGGGCCTTCAGAACGAAGATGCTCGACACGGTGGTCAGGCTTGTCTCAGCCAACACCGCGATGGGCGGGGCGAAGAAGCCGCTCACCCTGTGGTCGGAAGATGAATTGGATCAGGAGCTACAGAAGCGACTGATGGAAACAGTAGTGGTAAACGCAGAAAGGGTAGAGCATGTTCCAGTGCGCGGCTTGCCGATGGTTTCGCTCCTCGACGGGAATCTTGGGGGAATGTCGGCGGTACCCTCCCTCACCGGTGGGCCAGATCACGTTGGCGGAATTCCCACAAGTAAAAGCTGATTGGAGTTGCGGCGAACATGAAGAAGCATCCCCCAATACCCCCGCCCCCACCACCGGAACCACCGGACAACGGCAAGGGTCCTTCCGATACGCCGCCTCCAGCCGACGCGAAGAATGCGTTGGACAACCTGACTCAGCATGCTCTGAGCAATCTTCGGGAGATACAAGCGGAGATAGCTGAACGTCGGATTGAGGCACTGAAGCTCTACGAGCCGATGGCGCTTCAGGACGAGTTCCACAAGTGTGGTGTGTCAGAGCGGATTGTTGTCGGGGGAAATCGCTCCGGGAAATCCCTGTCCACGTTTGTGGAGGATGCGCGCGCGGCGACAGGGCAGGACCCGTACCACAAGTACCCCATTGAAGGCGGCAACCTTGCCATCATCGGCAAAAACTGGGTCCACATCGGCATGGTCGTGTACCCCATGCTGTTTCGTGCCGGGGCATTCAAGATCATCCGGGACAAGACCACCAACCGGTGGCGAGCCTACCGCCCCAACGAAGACGGCGACAGGGAAGCTGAAGCCAAGCCAGCCCCTCCGCTGATTCCGCCAAGGATGATCAAGGACATCTCTTGGGTGCAGAAGAACGCCGGGTACCTCAACTCTGTGGAACTGGTCAACGGCTGGCGTATCTTCTGCTTCTCCTCTGAGGGTGAACCACCGCAGGGATTTCCGGCAGATTTGGTACACATAGACGAGGACATCAATAACGAGAGGTATGTCGGAGAAATGCAGGCTCGCCTTGCCGACCGCAAGGGCAAGTTCGTCTGGTCTGCCATGCCGTGGTCAAAGAACGACGCCTTGCTTGGCCTGTGCGAGCGAGCCGACCGTGCAGCCAATGACCCCAAGGCCATCATCAAGAAGTTCACCCTGCGGTTCCTCGACAACAGGCACATTGACGATGGAGAGAAAAAGAAGAACATTGAGCGGTGGTCGGAGCTTGGGGCCGACGAAGTCAGGATGCGAGCGGAAGGGGAGTTCACAACTGAGTCTTCCCTCATGTACCCCACGTTCAATCCCTCCGTCCACGTTGTCCGCAGAGCCGACCTTCCCAAGATTCCTGATGACTGGACTCGCTACGTTGGCATTGATCCCGGGCACACCGTCATGGCATGCCTCTTTGCTGCTGTGCCTCCCGACGAGAAGTTCATCCTGATCTATGATGAGATGTATCTGCGGGACTGCAACGCACTGATCTTCGGTGAGGAGTTTGCCAAGAAGGCACAGAACCAAATCTTCTGGGACTTCATCCTTGACTACCATGGCGGTCGCCTCAGAGACATCGGTTCTGGTAGACTACCCCATGAGTTGTATACCGAGGAACTCCGCAAGCGGAAAATCAAGTCCCGCCGGTCTGGCCACGGGTTTACTCCCGGGTCAGACGATATCACAGCCCGCACGGCAATGGTGCGGCAGATGCTGCACATCCGGGGGGACGGGACAACCAAGTTGAAGTTTTGGGAGGACTCCTGCCCCAACCTGATGCGGGAGCTTCGCCGCTACCGAAAGAAGACAACGAGCCTCAACGGCCAAGTGTATGTGACTGACGAACCCCAGACGCGGGGCGAGGTCCATGCCTGTCAGGTGCTTGAGTACCTGTGTGCTGCAGAGCCGAAGTATCACGAACCGCCGAAAGCCCCTCCCGGCCCGGAGCCGTGGTGGGTGAAGTATCTGGAAGACAAACGAAAGCGACAGGGTGGTGAGGGCGGCAATCACATCATCCTAGGACCACAAGGAAAAAAGACATGAGCGAGCCAGTTGTTTACAAAATGCCAGAGGTTGAGGTCGGTGACTGGGTTCTGTGGACTCAGCACGGTGGGTCTGAGCCGGTTCCCGGCATGGTGTCGAAGGTGGGTGGACGCAGCCTGATCCTGTGGGTGATCTCCCCGGGCTACGGCGGCAACGAGAAGTTCTCGGTCCACCACAAGGGCGACCCGGGACTGCTGGAATTCCCGGAGTGGAAGCAGTACGGGACATGGGAAGTCAAGCCCTCCCAGTACGCTGTCCTGTCTGAGAAGCTGGCCAGTATGGACAAGAGAATCGCTGAACTTGAGGCTCGGCGGGGTCGCTAGGGCATTGATATGTAGGAGATTCCATGGACGCAAACCCGCTGAAATCCATTGCTTCGTCGTGGCTCAAACTTATTGGGCAGGCGAAGAAGCACAAGAAGCCGTTCCAAGAGGACGCATGGGAAGCCATGCAGTTCTTCTGCGGCGACCCGGAGTTCATGTGGGAAAACAAGTACGCCCGGGGTGACCGGGGGTACAACCGTGGAATCACGCCCCCTCCGTTCCGCATGGTTGTCAATCGCGTCTGGGAGGCTGTGCGTCTGTTCGCCGCAGTGATCCACCATCGCAACCCTGTTCGGACAGTGACTCCACGGCAGTACCCTGAAGTCAGTCCGCAGATGATGGGGATCATGCCACAGCCTCCCATTCCGGCGATGGGGCCCAACGGACCTATCATCGGGCCAGATGGTCAGCCGGTGATGATGCCTGACCCGGGGGCCATGCAGTATCAGCAGATGATGATGCAGCAGCAGTTCTTCACAGAGAAGCGTGGCATCATCTCCACGTTGATGGAATACTACCTCAACTACACCCCCACTGAACTGGACGCCAAGACCCACAGCCGCAAGGTCGTGGAAGAGGCGTTCATCAAGGGTGTCGGCGTGTGGTGGCACGAACTGTATGAGCCGCCGGGAAGCACCGTCAAAATCCCGGGGTCATTCTACGATTCGTTTGACAACCTCCTCTGGGACCCAGATGCCGACGATTACCATGACATCCGGTGGGCGGCTCGCATGCGGACCCAACCGATTGACGAGGTCGCTGCGAAGTTCGGTCTGAGGCGAGAGGACCTGAAGGGCCACCTCGCCAGCTACGCTTCCCGTTCTGAGGAAGGCGAAGGCGGCGAGTACAAACGCAAGAACGGCACCACCAACGACCTGATCTGCTACTGGGAAATCTACTCCAAGACCGGGTTTGGAGACAGGCTCAAGGACTCCAGCAAGGAGTTCCAAGGCTACTTCGACTCAGTCGGCCAGAACTGCTACATCGTCGTTGCAGAGGGTTGCGACTACCCGCTCAACATTCCACGGGACATCCTTGAGGACGAGGTGGACGAGAGCGGTGTGCCGCAGCGTTTGTTTATGAACGCTCAGTGGCCTGTGCCGTTCTGGATTTACCCACGCAGTTGGCCGTTCACCCTGTACGCCTTGCACTGGAAGCCGGGGTATTCCTACCCCGTGTCGCTCATCAAGCCGGGGATTGGCGAGCTTCGGTTCATCAACTGGGCCATGTCGTTCCTTGCCACCAAGATTGCCATCAGCGCCAAGACGATTGTTGGCGTGGCCAAGTCTGCCGACGAGAACTTCAAGTCCAAGATTCTGGAGCAGGACGATAGCGGGTTCTCCGTTGTGGAAATCTCCGAGGCTGTTGGGCGGTCTGTCAACGATGTGATGGCTGTGTTCAACATGCCCGGGGTTACCCAAGACATGTGGCACATCATCTCCGAAGTGACGGCCATGTTCGACCGGCGTGTCGGGCTGACTGAGCTTCTGTACGGGATGACACGCAACCAGTTCCGCTCTGCTGCCGAAGCCAACGTGAAGGCGGAACAAATCTCCGTCCGGCCAGATGACTACGCCAACATCCTTGAGGATGCCCTTTCTGAGTGTGCCCGCAAAGAGGCGTTGATGGCGAGGTGGTTCGTCCAGCCCCAAGACATCGCCCCCCTCATGGGTCCCATGGCGGCACAGGCTTGGCAGTTGCATGTTCAGAACCAAGACCCCGAGCAGATTGTCCGCGAGTATGACTACCGCATTGAGGCTGGCAGTGCGAGGAAGCCCAACGTGGCAACCCGCGTGGAGAACATCCAGAACGCCATGCAGATCATCATGCCGGTCGCTACTGGCATGATGCAGGCCGGAAAGCCGGAACTCTTCAATGCTCTGCTGACAGACTGGGGCAAGGCCCTGCAGGTAGACGTTGCCAAGTACATGATTCCGCCGCCACCGCCACCGCCCCCGGGGGCACCTCCCGGACCACCTCCACAAGGAGGCCCGCCGCCGGGACCACCACAAGGCCCGCCATCTGGCCCACCACAGGAAGGACCTCCAAATGGATAGTGCAGACCACATTCGCAAGCTGGTGAAGTCCCGTGGTGCGTGGACCCGCAAGGAAGGCCAAGCCGAAGAAGGTGGGCTCAACGCCAAGGGGCGAGCCTCCTACAACCGTGCCCATGGTGCAAACCTCAAACCTCCGCAGCCAGAAGGTGGTGCGAGGCGAGACTCGTTCTGTGCCCGCATGGAAGGAATGAAGAAGAAACTGACCAGCAAGAAAACCGCAAACGACCCCGACAGCCGGATCAACAAGTCACTTCGTGCGTGGAAGTGCTGAACCACAAGGGCTACAGAATGTCAACTGCTTACGTCCACATGCCAGATGAGATTGAGTGCGCTCCCAAGGAAATCAGGGACCATTACTGCCGCATGATCAGGGACGGTCAGTCTGAAAGCTGGGCCTTGATGTGTGCCCTGCAGACTCCTCCGGGAACCAAGGGTTCTGACCGTGCCTTCATGCAGGGGCGGATGAACAATCAGCAGTTGGATGAGATGCCGGTCAATCAGGCTAGGTACATCTCAAAGGAAGCAAGGCAGGCAGGGATTTCCATTGAGGGGAAATACTACTGCGGCGGGATTGCCGACAAGCGTGGCTGGCGGGACCCGCGTGCATGGGTGTCTGGGAACGATGACATCCTCAACGTGGCCAAGGAACGACGGCTGATGGTCAGTGGTTCTGTGAACTATGACCCCGGCGTTGCTCCTCCCAAGCGGGTGAAGATGAGCGAGAGCATTATCCGCGAGGAAGCCAAGAAGTACAAGAAGCTGCATCCGAATCTGTCCAAGGGCGAGATTCGACACATGGTGATTGAGAAGCACTCCTACAAGGCTAAGAACCGGGGTGTGTGATGGCAAAGATTGAGGTACGTCGCGGCTCAACCGAAGAGTGGAGGACCAAGAACCCAATCTTGCTTCCGGGGGAACCCGGATATGACACTGACTTGCACTTCTTCAAGATTGGCGATGGCGTCAAGCGTTGGCTGGAACTGGACTATGCTGTGTCGGGGGCGGGTAACGGGAACTTGATTGGCCTGACGGAAGGCGGGACGGTGTCACCACTGATCCTGACCATTCAATGAGCTTCACCACAAAAGTAGCGTTCGACCATATCCGCAACACGGCGGCGGGGTTCACTGCTGCCAATCCGGTGGTGGGGTATGGCGTCATCGCCTATGAGACGGACACCTATCGGGCCAAGCTGGGCGACGGCGTCACTGCCTACAACTCACTGACCTACTTCAGCGGATCAACTGAGTGGGCTGCGCTGCTCAACAAGCCAGCCAGCTTCGCCCCGTCCCAGCATGCTTCATCTCATGGAACCGGCGGGTCCGATGCTGTCCAGTTGGCCGTTGCTCAGGTGACCGGCCTTCGTGCCGAGCTTGACGGGAAAGCCGCCCTAGGCTCGTTCGCCACCCTAAATTCCCCAGCTTTCACTGGCACCCCGACCGTGCCCAGCCCTGCGTCCGGGAACATCAGCCAGCAGATACCCACAACTGCGTTTGTGGGCACCGCAGACGCCGCTGTGCAGGCTTACGCCATACAGAGGTCCAATCACACCGGCACCCAGTCGGCGGGCACGATTACGGGCCTAGGGGCCGTGGCGACCTCCAACAACTACAGCGACCTTACCGGAAAGCCCACCATCCCGTCCGAATACACCCTGCCGGTGGCTACGGCGAGCGTTTTGGGAGGGGTCAAGCAGGGTAGCAACGTCACCATTGGCGGCGACGGCACAATCTCTGTGGCGGCACCGGTCACCAGCCTCCCATACTCTTCCATCACCGGCACGCCCACGCTGGCTACGGTTGCAACTTCGGGGAGTTACTCCGATTTAACAGGCACGCCATCTGCCTACACACTACCGGTTGCAACGTCGAGCGTTTTGGGCGGGGTCAAACAGGGGTCCAACACCACAATCGCAGGCGACGGGACCATCAGTGTTGCCGCCCCAGTAACCAGCCTGCCGTATGCCTCCATCACAGGCACGCCAACACTTGCCACGGTTGCCACATCCGGGCTGTATGCCGACCTCACCTCAAAGCCGACGCTTGGTACTTCGTCCTCGCTTGACGTTGCGGCAGCAGGGGATGCCACCAGCGGTCAGGTCGTGAAAGGAAATGACACACGTTTATCTGACAGCCGCACCCCAAGTTCCACGCTGTCGCATACTCACGGCAACATCACAAACGCAGGCGCAATCGGCTCAACGTCCGGCCAGATTGTTGTGACCACCACATCGGGCGTGTTGACAACTGCTGCGTCGATTGCTTCGTCCGCAGTGACAGGTCTGGCAACTGTCGCAACGAGCGGGCTCGCGTCCGACCTCACTGGCACCCTTGCCGACGCAAGGCTGAGTGCCAACATACCGACAATCTCGTATCTTGACAATTGGCTGGGAGGTGATGGTACCGCTGTCGAAGTTTTCCCGTCCATGCTGGCGTCTGGAAGCACCACTTTCCAAACTGGTAATATGTGGATGACTTTCTTCACACCGCTGGTTACAAAAACGATAACGACGATTACAATGTACAGCAGCAGCGTCGCGTCTTCTGGTCTGACGTTGTCTAGGTTCGGCTTGTACACTTTCGACGGAACGACAGCCACCCTCGTTGCTCGCACTGCCAGCAACACTGCGAACTTCGCCGCAATTAATACCGCGTACAGTCGCGTGCTTGCTTCCGCCGGTGGTTACCCAACCTCGTACACCCTCACGGCTGGGACTAAGTACGGGGTCGCTGTTCTCAACACTGGAACCACAATGGGTAACATGACCACAAGAGTTCAGTCTACAGGACTATCGGCCAATATTACCCCGCGCGTGTCCGGTCAAGTATTATCGCAGACAGACCTGCCGACAAGCTGCGCCACCACCGGCACTCTTGTCAACAATGGAACGCTTCCTTTTGCAAGGTTCACATAATGGGACGCACTGAATACATCGGGATTGTAGACGGACTGAAAACGTGGAAAGCATATGACGATGACGGCAACTACTGCGGAACAAATCAGTCTGCGCCTGACTCGCCTCCGGTCACGCCGGACTCAGTGACTGCTGCACAAATACGCAAGTGGCTGGTGCGTCACGGCATCACGCTAGCGCAGGTTGACGCAGCCATAGCTGCCCTGCCAGACAGCGTCAGAGAAGAGACGCAAATCGAGTGGGAGTATGAGCCAGTTATCCATCGCTCTAGCAGCATGTTGGCTCAAATGGCTGCTGGTTTCGGCATGGACTCCGCTGCCGTTGACGCCGCGTTTCTGGAAGCATCGGGGCTATGAATGGAGTTCGCAACCCGAGTTACGTTTGAGCATATCCGCAACACAGCGGCAGCGATGGCGGCTGCGAACCCGGTGCTTGGGTACGGCGTCATCGGGTATGAGACAGACTCTCGTCGGTGCAAGTTTGGCGACGGTTCAACAGCATACAACTCGCTGACGTACTTCCTGTCAGCGGACGCGGTCACCGACGCCAGCCTGCTGACAACCGGGACAATCGCAGACTCACTGCTGTCCAGCGCCATCGCCAGAGTGGCAGGGATTGCACTCAACCTGAACATCACGCCGTACATGGCCGAGACGTTCAACCGCAGTGCGGCGGCAATGACCAACGTCCCGACGCAGTCCGGGCAGGCTACATGGGGATTCTTCTCGCCATTGACCACCTTCACCGCAACTCAGATATCCATGGTGAGCGGCACCGGCGGTTCTGGAATCACTCTCGCCAAGTTCGGCCTGTACACATTTGACGAGACTACGGCGACTTTGGTTGCACAAACCGCTAACGACACATCGCTGTTCTCTGACACCAACACCCTGTACACCCGCTCGTTCGCGTCCTCGTACACGCTCAATGCAGGCTCTCGGTATGGAATAGCGTGCCTGTTCGTTGCGACCACACCGCCGCAGTTCATCGGCAGCGCCGCCAACACGTTCGCTCTCGCCATCACCCCCAAGTGCAGCGGCAAGAAGGACGGATACTCAGACATCCCGTCAACAGCGTCATCCTTTGACCAAACCAACGTAGTTCCTTGGGCAAGAGTCTGGTAACTCGGATACACTAACAGACATACCGCAAGGCTTGCCGAGCAGAGCGATGTTTCGTTATGCTTTGATTCAGGACACTTAATGCAGGAGGACTCACATGACTTGGTCGATTCTGCTGGCGTGCTTGGCGTTTTCTGGTGAGATGGACCTTGTGATCTCGTCACGGGAAGACTGCGTGGCGTGCGTCCGTCTGAAGGATGACTTGGCCGCGCACCCCGAAGTTCTGTCAGGAGTTGTTGGCAGTGTGGAAGTGATTGAGGCGGATGAGTGGGAGCCGGTACCGGCACTTCGCCTGTATCGGAACGGCAAGGTCGTTCGTGCCAGAGTTGGCTACGTCGGCATTGAAGACTTGAGGGAATGGTTGCATGCTGACCTACTTTGACGTTGTCGAATATCTCATCACCTCTTCGTTCGGCGGTCCCCAAGACGCCGAGCAGAAGGACATTCGTTCCGCCATCCGGCGGGCCACAAGAGAGGTTGTGTGGCTGCGGGACTGGCAATACTACAACACGCACTGCCGAATCGTGTTCGCCGCCAACTGGTTTGGCTCTGTGTCCTATGACGCGGCGACATCGACAGTCACGCGAACAACTGGCGACCCGTTTCCTGCAGACTCTATCTACAGAGAAATGCGGATCAACAACATCGTCTGCAAGGTCCGGTCGAGAACGAACGACAACACCCTCGTCCTTGACAGCGTGCTGGACTTCCCCAAGGACCTGACAACGGCAACGCCTGCTTCGCTGTACCGCACGGTCTACCCACTGCCGTCAGACTTCAGGAACATGGACCCGCCCGTCAACGAGGACCGGCTGGCACCTCTGATGTACGTGTCTCCTGATCAGGCGATGAAGATGGAGCGAGCCCAGAGCATTCAGGGCCCGCCCTCCTACTGGACCGTTGTGCCATACGATGGCACTGGCCTGTATGCCGTGAGGATCATTGGATACCCGGCGACCGTGGCAACACTGGACTTCACCTACCGTCGCACAAACAAAAACCTGAGAATCTCAGGGCATGAGGCTACGTCTCGACAGGGCACCATCAGTGCTTCCGGCAGCACCACTGTCCTTGGTGTCGGGACAGCATTCTCTTCCGCAATGGTGGGCTCTGTGCTTCGCGTTGGAGGGGCTGATCTTCCGGGATCAGAGGACAGCCTGTCCCCGTTTGTCTACGAGACTTTGATTACGGCGGTGACAAACGCCACCACACTCACGGTTCAAGACGCCCTGACTTTCAGCAGCGTCAAGTACATGGTGACTGACCCAATCGACTGTCCTCCCGGAATCCAGAACTGCATGATGAGTGCCAGCGAATACTGGCTGTCGCGGATTCGTGGCAACAAGCCCGAGCAGGCATACGCTCTGTACCAGCGTGACTTGCGTCTTGCCATGGAGAACGACTCTGTCATCAGGGCACAGACGGGTTCCGCAATCGTGTGGGATGCCATGGGGTGGAGGACGCCGCTCATGGCCGACAACTTCAGTGGAGGTTCGCCATGAAATGGGCAGGGCTTGTAACAAATGCCTCTCCCTATGAGGTGCCTGTTGGGGCCGCAGTGACTCAGGTCAACATGCAGGTCATCTCTCCCGGAAGACTGAACGTCCGACTTGGCAACACGACAGCAGGCTTCTCAGACCTGACGGCCACAACGTCCGTTATTGTCTCTGCGTTCCGCTATGCTAGGCCAATTGCGTCTGATTCAATCGTCTACCAGACGGCAGACGGAAAAGTGTACATCGCTCAGGGGCCGACATGACTCAGCTAGCAGCCAGAACGACCGGCGGAATCATCAAGGTTGGCCTTGTGACTGGAGGAACCGGCTACACGGGGCTGCCTACGGTTGCAATCACCGGCAACGGAACCGGTGCGTCTGCTGTCGCCATCATGGCTGGCACGGCTGTTGCGTCAGTGGCAATCGTCAATCCCGGGCGAGGGTATTCCGCCGCCACAATTACCATCAGCGGAGGTGGAGGCACCAGTGCCGCTGCGACCGCTGCTGTTGCTGGAGTGACCATCCGCCCAATGTCGTTCATCAAGGGCCGGTTCAACGACATGTACGGGTTCGACGGTATGGGCCGTGGAATCCGGTGGTCGGGTGGGTCTGTGTCGGCAACTCCGGTGGGGATTGTTCCGCCAGCCCGTGGACCGGCGGTTACTGCTGCAACGTCAGCCAGCTACTACGTCTCTGGGATTCAGGTCATCAGTCCGGGCTCCGGGTTCTCGCAGCTTCCGACAATCACGCTGTCTGGCGGAAGCTACGCAGTTCCAGCCAAAGCCCAAGCCAAGATTATGAACGGCCAGCTTTCTGCCGTCACTGTTGCGGACAAGGGGTCTGGTTATCAGACCGCTCCAACCGTCGAGGTAACTGGCGGGCAAGGCACTGGTGCGTCCCTGTCTGTCGGCGTCATCGGCAGTGTCTCAGACGTTCTGGTTGTTGGGCGAGGGACGGCGAGCAATACGGCCAGCACCAGCGCCGGAAGCCTTATGACCGTCTCGTTCTCAACCGCTCAGGGCCTGACCAATGCCATGGGGACGGTCTACATCAACGATGACCACACGATTGGTCCGGTTTCGATTTTGTCCGGCGGGACAGGGGCGACAACAACAGGAGTGACGGCCTACATCAGCGGCATGGCTGGGGTCACTCTGGATGTCAAGATGTCCTACCGCGTCAACTCCATCACCGTCTCAAGCTCTGGTTCTGGGTACAAGACACAGCCGCTGGTTTCCGTTCGTGCTGCAAGCTCTGATCCATACAGCGGGGGAGCAGCAGCAACCGCCTACGTCAACTCAACAGGCAACGTGACGGGCACCTCCGTATACGCAGGTGGTTTGTACACAGCGGTGCCAGAAGCAATCATCTATCCAACGCCAGCCAAGGCGTCGGCAATCATCTCGTCCAACATGCGTGGCGTTTACCAGTGTGCCATCCGGTATCTGGACAGCACCCCAGAGTCCCAGAATGGACCAGTGCCGTCTTCAATCTCAGAGCTTGTGGAGATTGACACTGGCGAATCCTCCGCATCCCTGACTTGGAACTTCACGCACGGGACTCTTGATGACCGCGTCACGGCGATGGAGTTGTGGAGGACATCGTCCGACCAGTCTGTCATTCTGTACCGCGTTGCGACGATTCAGAGAGCAAGTTTTTCTGCATCGTATGTTGACACAATTCAAGACCCCGACTTGGTTGACCCAGACCGCACCGGCTTTGGCCTGATGCCTGTCACTCTCCCGTCCGGCCAATTGAACGCACGACGGTTTGAAGTCCCACCCGGGAACTTTGGCATCGCCTGCATGTTTCAGGACAGGGCTTGGTACGCCTTTGACCTGACTGGAGACAAGAACAACTCTCTGTTCTACTCAGAGATTGACGAGCCAGAGTCTGTGAGTGAGGTGAACGAACTTATCCTGCAGCAGAACACAGGAACGCCAGACACCATTCAGGGCCTCATCCCAATGGCGTCTTCGCTCTTCATTTTCCAGAACGCCCACGCCTACAAGCTGTCTTACGTCGCGCAGCCGGTGATTGATGCGTCTCTGCTTCTGGCGTGCTATCGCGGGATGCTGAATCAGCGGTGCCACGCCATGCTCAACGGCGTTGCCTTCATCGCAGACAGCATCGGCCTGTACGCCTTTGACGGGCAGCAGGAAGACCCAGTGTCTGTTCCTGTGGACAACTACTGGCGTGACGGAATCATCGACCTCACCCGCAGGTCTGAGTTCCACGTGTCTTGCGACTACCTGAGAAAGATCATCCGCCTGCATTACGCCAAGGCTGGAGACACGGGAATCATCAGGGCATTGTGCTATTGCGCAACCACCAAGGCATGGTGGGAGGAGACGTACCCGACCAGCATGACGGCGTCTGTCTCCATCTGGAACAGCGGAAAGTGTGACAGCTTGTTCGGGACTGCCGGATACTTCACCAAGCCAAGCGGGCTGGTTGATGTGTCGGCCAACGTGTCCTACAAGATGCGTACCGGAAACCTTGCACTCAAGCCAGAGAGTCAATCCCGAGCCATCCAGATTGTCTATGACCCAACGACAAGCGATGCCACACTGGCGGCGAAGCTGCACTACAACAATTCCCAGACCCCACGGGCCAACGCCATTCAGTACGCCAGCGGGGCCGGATTTGAGGCCACTACCGATGGCTCCTTCATCAATCTAAAGAAAACAAGGTCTGCCCTAGGTGACGCAACAGGCGTGGCAATGGCAAAGTATTCGGGGCATTTCGACCCACGTTCGGCGGGCGCTGACAGGCACGTTGCTCTGGAAATCTCTGGCGAACAGTCGAGCGACCAGATCATCATCTATGACGCCATGGTCGATGGAGCAGGAAGCTGATGTTTACCCAGTCAATTCCCGCAGTCGTTGATGCCCTCAACAACGTCCTGCCGCCAGCAGCAATCAAGGCGTTGGCCCAGTCTCTTGGGAATTGCAACCAGCCTCTGACACACCGAGGTCAGGTCAACATTCAGCCCGGTTCCTCTGGCAACAACCGAGGCGTCTACGGCGGCAAAACATGGGACCCGTCCGCTTTCAAGGACATCCTTGGTCAGGCTGGCAACGGCGGCTTCACAGACATTCCGGGCTACAAGGCGGGAGACTGGAACTCTGTGAACTACAGCGGCTCCCAGTTCTTCTTTCCGACCGACAGTTACTTCAATGCGTCCAACTTCTACGGCGGGCCGACGTTCAACGTAGGTGGCCCCAGTCAGTTCGACACTGTCAACGCCAACTACATCACGACCAACGAACTCAGTGTGTCGATGATTACTGGCGACGATGGAATCCCGTTCAGGGTCAACTCGTCCATGGCGAACGGCGGCTCTTCATTCTCAGTTACTCCCAACGGATACCCTGTTGGCGGCGGTATTGGAGGCGACCCATTCAACGACGTTGGAAGTCCGGGAACTCCTCCGTTCCCAGTCAACATGCCTTGGTTGGGACCTCCAGAGCAAGGAGGAGGAAGAGGGTACCCCTCTGTGCCGCTCAAATACTGGGAGTCTTGCGGCGCGTATCCAAAGATGAAGAAGCTGCCACCTCCAAAATTGGACAAGACGCAGTCTCAATTGGCGTACCTGACTGATGTCACCGGCAGCGGTGCCAGCCTGAGCGTCTCAACAACGACCTCACAAAAGACTTTCCTGACCAACGTCGTTCTGACCGGCAGCGGTCTGACTGGCAGCGTCAGCGCCACTTCATCGGTCATCACCTACATCACAGCCGTTGGATTCAATTCGGTAAGCTGCCAAGTCACATCGTCCACGGCAACGGCAACCATCTACCAGCCAACTGGCGTCACGATTGGCGGTTCGGCTACTGCCACCACAACGACCGACACAGCCACTCTCATAACCGGCGTCAGTGTTACGGGGAACATAACCCTCCAGAAGCAAACCTCATACGCATCTGTGCTGCAGGATGTCACTGCGTCTGGCGGGGGTGGCAATTTTCTGGCCGGAATCGACTTGAAGCCGGTGTTCGGAAACAAAATGATCTTGATCCCCCGCAATAACTGACACTGATAGGTAGGAGAAACCCATGGGAATCACGTTTCAGCAGGTCGGTGGCAGTCCTTTGCAGAACGCACAGGCTGTGGCTGGCATCCAAAACACCGGCACTCTGTACCAACAGTTGCCGGGGTTTGGGGCCAATTACTCCGGTGGGTACGGCAGTTACGCCCAAGGGCTGGGTGGGCTGGCGAATGCCGGCGCGAACGCCTACGGCTCGCAGGCAGGGGCTCTTTCCGGTCTGGCCAGTTCAATTGCCTCCGAGCGGGGGTCTGCCAATACGGCCAAGGGAATGGCCGAGGCGGCTCGACAGGGCTCTATTGGAAACATGGGGTCTGCTGCACTTGGGGCCTACGGCTCTGCTGCAGGCTCTGCCATGGGTGCTTGGGCCTCCAACCAGACCGCGTACAGCAAGGCCCTGAGCGATATGAATGCGGCCAATCAAGCCGCTGTGTCCGGGTATGGCTCTTCCCGGAATCAAGCATTGGCTGGGCTAGGTGACAGCTACGTCAAGGCTGGCACAGGCATGGCAGCGGCCAACGCCATCGGAGGCGCAATGGGCGGCATGGGTGGCGGCTACGGTGGCTCCAACTTCCAAGCCACCGGTCCTGACGGCAGCCCGATTGCCAGCGGCAGTTACGGAGCCTATGCCCCGTCATACGGCGGTGGAGGGTATGACCCAAGCGCCCTGTCTGGCCTATCGTCCCGCGCATTCGCTGGTCTGGACAACTCGTTCAACGCAGTCCGCTCCAACGACACAGCCAATCGCATCGACGCCAACTCTCTCGGCGGGATGAACCGTCTGGATGCGCAGCATTACTCCTCACGTGGCCAGCCGTCCATGCTCCTTGGCCAGACGCTTGGTGGCCTGCAGTCTCTTGGCAACCAGAACCTTGGCGCCTCCATGCAAGGCATGGATCAGTTCTACGCCAACGACAGGACTGCCGATTACAGCCCAATTCTAAACTCCATTAACCAAGGCTACGGCATGCAAAACGCCAACCTTGGTGCATACCGTGGCGACATGGGCACAGGCTTCAACGCCAACCGTGGCGACCTGAACAACCTGTGGAACCGTGGTTCTGTCGGTGGTGCTATGGGTGGCATTGATGCAATGGGGCAGGCGTATGCAAACCTCGCGGCTGGCAACTACTCGATTCCGGCTGGCTACAGGAACCCTGACGGCACGATGGCCTACACTGGCGGGCAAGTTCAGGGTGGCTCCATGGGGCGCGGAGCGGGTTCGCAGCAGATGGTGGCCAATCCATTCTTCAGCGCCAACAGGACCGGCTACGGCTCGCGGGGATTTTAGCCAAACATGAACTACAACTTCCAGACAGGACTGCAGAACCAGCCGTTCCAGTCCGAGATGCCACGGGCCACATCGCCCTACAAGTTCCCCGGCGCGAACGCCGATGTGATGCGCCAGTTGTCCATGGACAACGAGGCCAAGTTCAACGTAAATTCCCAGAAGGCGAACGCCAACTACGCGCTTCAGCAGATGCAGGCGCAGCAAGGTCTGGCACTCAGCGGACTGAACCAGATGAGCACAGCCAGCAAGCAGGCGTCTGACATTGAGAATTCACAGTACGGCGCCTTATCTGACCTTCTCAGGAACCTCTACAGATGAACAAGGTCGGCGTCAACCAATCACTGCCGCAGTTCTCTGGAACTCAGCGGGCGTTCAACAACGACTACTCCAATGCCATGGCGGCTGGGGACCCACGGTTCAACGTCAAGCAGTATGACCGTGCTGGATTCTCCCGTGGCGGGGCCCAGATGAATCAAGCCGGAATCGACTCTGCAAACAAGATGTCGCAGGGGATTGCCGACGCCTACGGCAACCAGTTGCAGAACAATGTCTTCAGTTCGGGCATTGATCTACAGGGCCAGCAGGCCCAAGGTCAGTTTGCACAGGCACTTGGCGGGCTCAATACACAGAACGCATACCAGCAGCAGATGGCCAACCTACAGCGTCAGCAGACTGCAATCGGACTTCTCGGAGGACTCCTGAAGTGAATCAAAAGATGTCTTTGGACCTTGATGACTTGACAAACGCCGCCCTCAAGAGGCTGGTCAAGCAGTTGCTGACCACCAAAGACGGCGACGAGGAGTCAATCCTCCAGAAGCTGACAGGCAAGGACAAGAAGCAAGAGAAGCCAGAGAAGAACGAACTGGCTGACTTGGATGAGGAGATGCACGGCAAGGCTAACGTCCCCATGGTCGAAGAAGAAGAGGGCGAAGAGTCGCCTGAGCATGAGTCCGAAGAAGTCTACAACAAGCCAAAGGTGAAGAATGGCCGGTCCAACGGAAAACGCAGCGGACGCTTTGGGTGATATGATCCGCCAGATGATTCAGTCTGGCGCGAACCCAAGAGACATCATAGCACTGCAAGACAGACTGCGACTTGCCAACGCGGCCTCGTCGCAGCAGCTTGAGCGGGAGCTTGCCAGTTCTTCCGCTGCGTATAGCGGTGACCCGGAAGTCAACATGGTTGCTGACGCCGCTCGCGCAACACGCATGCCACTTAGCAAACGCGAGATGTTCCAGCAAGCAATGAACTCAAGGCTCATTGACGAAGAACGTATGGCTCAGGGCCTTCGTGAGTCAGAGATAGCCGAAGGTCTTGCTGGCGACCAACACCTTGAAGAGCTTCTTGCTGGCATTAGGGACACCGGCGGCGAGGTTGGTGGCTCGCTTTCGAAGGGACTTCTTGGAGCACTTGGTGGCGGCGGGGCCATGTATGTCGGTGGAGACATGATGTCCCCAACCACCGCTCGCGCCCCAATGACAACCGCAGACCTTTCCAACATGCAGAGGCCAGTCCCGCAGGTTATGGCGACAGAAGACCCGATTGATGGCGTAACCTACACGAGTCCGCAGCAGCGGGATTTCGTCAAGTCGCTGATCCAGAAGGGCATTCCAAGAGGGAGGGCGATTGAACTGTCTCGCCCTGACTCTATGCCACGGGCACACGAAATGCAGATCATCCGAGGAGGTTCCTACTGATGTCCAAGAAAAAGAAGACTCCAACCAAGGTCCTCTCCCTTGAGCAGATTTTCCCGTATGCCTACGGCGAGGAAGATCAGTACGGCAATCCACTTTATGGAACGCCTAATCCAGACCCAGAAACAAACTACAAATACTATCGGAACGAACCGCAATTCGTGCCTGAGTATGCCATTCGTGGAACACGACCCGAAGAGGTTGTGTACGCAGACGGGACGCGACTTACTCCAAAGAATGAAACCACCTATGATGAGGTCATGGGCAAGGTGAAGCGACTGCCTGCTCCGGGCGCCGACAGTCCGCTTGCCGTTCGCGCGTACAACATCGCCGCCGAAGAGGTAGACCCAGAGGTTGCTGAGTACAACAGGCAGACAGAAGGCCAGCATGGCGGTGACTACAAGCAAAGCCAGTACACACGAACCATCGCTCGCGGCAAGGGCATCAAAGACATCGCCTCTCCGTTTCCATACGGTTCGACTAAGGAGGAACGCCAGAGAATCAAAAGGATTCAGCGTGAGTTCAGCGACTACGTAGACAACCTGCAAGGCGCTGCCCAACCCATGGCGGTTGAGAACGACCTTCCTGTCCAGCCAGTGCGAACCGCTCCTCCTGTGCCCCCAGAGCCTCGCACAGCTACCGCTCCAACGGGTGGCGGCGGATGGCCGTTCCCTGTTCCTCCAGAAACGCCAACTGAAGCCACTGCCCCAGCGTGGAGCCCACCGGCATGGGCTGCGCAGATTGATGCGCCAACACCTGCCCGTGGCCGAGGCCCCCTCATGCCTCCCGGCGCCAAGCCGCCAGCACCCACTGCTGCCCCCGCGCAGCGCGACCTTCCATATTGGGAGGATGTGCTCACGATGCGGGACGCAAGCGGTCGGCTGGTGTACCCAGAAGACAGCAACGAGTACAAGCAGTCCATCAAAGAACAGGACAGGGCTTGGGTGCTCAAGTTCTATGCTGACCGTGGCATTCCTCTGCAGCCGTTCAACCTTGCTCCTGACATGCCAGAGGACTGGTCCGCTCACCGCGAATACATTGAGGCAGACTCCTTCCCTGATCCAAACAGCCCCGGCGGAAGGTTCCACTCACGCGACCCCGGCGGACGCAATCAGACCAAGCGACCAAATGCTCCCGGCCCATGGCCGCGAGGTGGTCGGGCTCCTGTTCCGCAGCCCGGGGCGGCACCAGCGAGAGGCCCTGCACAGCAGCAGACTCCACTCACGGCTGACCCTGCCGCCCCCAACACGCTTCGTGAACGTCAACGAGCAGCCATGGGGCCACAGCCCGGTGACGATTACACTGGGGAGAGCGGCGTGGCGGCTGGCTCCGAGGAAGAAAGAAAGCTGCGGTACAACGCTGGCGTTGCTCAAGAAACCAGAGAGCGTCTTGCTGCCTATGGCCATGACTTGGACCGTGAGAGTCGGGCCGCATCGTCGTTTGGCCGTGGCATGGACAACGTCACTGCCGCGCAGGCACAGAAGGCTGCTGACGAGCAGGCTGCTTGGGATAAGCGGATGGCTGGTGAACGAGCAATCAGCGACAGGGAGCGAGAAAGATTTGGTCGCCTTGGCGGCGTGATGTCTGCGGTTCCTACTGGTGCAGCGCCGGGAACTGCAGGTCAGTTTGGACCTGACCGCACTCACGAATTCCCCAACTCAATTGCAATGGCAGAGAGCAACCAGCGCTCTCCATCACCGGCGTTGACTCCGCTTCAGATCAAGAACCGTGAGAACCGCACTCAGCTTGAGGACGAGAGAGCCCGCAAGGGTCTTGACAGTCTGATTGACCGAGTCGCCGCTGCGTCTGGGGTTACAAAGCAAGAAGCGCAGGCAATGTTTGACGAGAGGGTTGTTCAGCTAAAGCTCAACCCCGCAACAATGTCTCGCGCCGAAATCCATCAGGCCATGCAGCCTGTGCATCGGATTCGCAAGAACAATCAGGCAGAGTCTGAGGCTGTGCGCCGCGAGCGGTACACCAACCAGATGATGCTTGCTGGTTCCAACAAGGGCAAGAACGAAGCCAATATGTTCACCGCACTGCCAAAAGAATGGCAGAACGTAGTTGCAGCAACTAGGTTGTCTCGCGCAAACGCAACGACTCCACTGGACGCTCAGACTGAAGCAGGAAAAGCTCAAGCCGCCGCAGAGGCGCGACTGAATGACCCTGATCCGCTGAAGGCTTTGATTGCACAGCAGCAACTTGCCGCCATGGAGAGGGACAAGGCTGAACGGTATGACAGAAAGGCCACTGAGATTGATGGAAAGGTGGCAAAGCTAGTTGACTACAGCGCATACCCACACACTCCCGCTGTTCTTAATTCTCGCAAGAAGAAGCTGAAGGACCTTTACGGCCCAGAGTTTCATGAGCTTATCGACTCCTTGTTTGATGAACCTATTCGTGTTTCTCAGGCGTATCAAGACAAGTTTGCGCAAGAACCGTTTCAGGCGCCACCCGCCGAGCCGCCTTCAAAGTGACGTTGGGTTTGTATGGCACGCTCACCTCTTTATGATCTCTATGATCCAAACGGGCTGCTACGCGCACAGGCAGAAGCCCGTGGCGAGGACGTTACGCTTGAGGACCTTCTGCCGGAAGATGAAAAGTCTTCCATGCTCAAGAAGCTGGCAGAGGTTGGCTCGTCTGGCATCGCTGGCCTTGGGTGGTTGCTGGATACGCCGGGGTCCATCGTTCGCGGTGGCTTGCATGGTGGCCTAGGCAAGGCGGCGTCGGCTCTGTACGAAACCACCGATGACCGCGTCAGCGGGAGGGAGCTTGCCCGTAGCTATGGCTTGGCTGGTGACGAGGACACGTGGAGCAACTTCGGCGGCGGTCTGGCTGCAGAAGTCTTGCTTGACCCCACAACCTACGCCTCGCTTGGACTGAACGTTCTGCTGGGCAAGGGGGCGAAGACTGCTGCTGGACTGCTGGCCCAGAAGGCTGGCCTGCTGCAAGGTGCAGACGTTGCCGCATACGCCGCTAACAAGGGCATCCGCGAGCATCTTCGCAAAAGCACAACTCGCTCCCTACTTGAGTCGATGACAGATGATGTCGCCAGAGAGGAAGCCAAGAAGAACTTCCTGTTCAACGCAGAGAAGGTGACCAAACGAACTGGACGCACCGTTGATCAGTTGATGGATGACCCCATCACCCGCACCAACCAGCTTGGGTTCATGGGCTATGACGTTGGGGCGACGGACTTCTACGGCGAGAAGGCTGGAGATTTTCTGGCCAAGTTTGCCGATGACCTTGGAGAGGGTGCCAAGTATGCACCGGTTCTTGGACCTGCATACCTAACATCGCAGCGATGGTTCAACCCAGACGTTGCCAAGCAGACAACGGTTGAGAACCAATGGCGTGCCCGACAGGCAGAGAACCTGCGCCGCCAGCGAGAGGTTCCTTTCAACAGGGAGTTTGCCAAGCAGCAGGGTGCTGTAATCGCTGACCTGCAGTCTAAGCCAATCGACGTTGACGGCGTTCCGGTCCAACTCACGCCGAATGATCCCGAATACACCAGCGTGATGCGGAACATCATGGAAGGTCTGGATGTGCTGAACAAGCTGCCGGACCTTCCTCCCGCTCCGGTTCTTGGCGCCCCTGACTATGACGCAGCCAAGCGAGCCTATGACCGTGCCGTCCAGTCACGGCTGAAGACTGCTGCCGCAATGAAGGTTGCAAGGGATGAGACAACTCCACACGGCCAGCTTGTCAAGTGGTTTCAGGGATTCAGAGAAGAAGCCAAAGCCAACGCACTGAGCCTTGGTCTTCCGCTTGATAGCTACTGGTCAAAGGCAGGCACCGAGTTCTTCCCGCGCCAGCAGGTACGGTTCGACAACGAGATGGTGCCGGGGCCAAACAAAGAGGGTCGGCTTGGTCAGGTGCGACAGTGGCTCAAGTTTCGCAGGGGGCCACAAGTTGCCGAGGTTTCTGATGCCTCGTCTGTTGGCCGCAAGCGAGAGCTTGACGTTCTTGGCGGGACATACGTTCTCAACCGCATGTCCGACAACCCGGAGCTTGCCGAGCTACTTCGCAACACGCCAAACGACCAAGTGCGGCAGGTTCTGGACGATTACCACAGGACGCATTTCCCTGAGATTCAGAGGAACAGTGGCGGTGTCTACTCGCATCTGGACGATGAGTTCAATCCAGACACGCAGAACTGGACCACTCCAGCGGACCTGCCCAAGGGACACCCGCTGACCAAGCAGATTGCAGGCATTGAGCAACAGCTTCGCGGATTCCCTCCAAGGAAGCAACTGCAAGACAAGATCAATATGAACACCTTCTTGGTCGGGGACCCCAATGGGATTCCCCAGCCAGCGTTGCAGAAGGAGCTTGATGACGCAATCGCCCAGCTTGCGCAGCGAGACAAGCTGTCCGACGACCTTGACAATCTGCGGACGCAGTACACGCAAGCCGCAGACCAGAGCAGGCTTGACACATTCAATGAAGCTGCGGCCAAGCACGAAGCAAGCAAGGCCAAAGACTACATTAAGCTGGCTGACTTCGTCCGCAAGATGGACCCACAGCATGCCCAGAAGGGCGTGCCAATCTTCGGTCAGAACATCTTCAATGAGATCAAGCGTTATGGTCAGTCACGCGCTCGCGTGGAGTCCAACGCCGAGTTCCTGATGAACATGATCAACCCGGAGAAGGGTGGCCCAATGGCCGCTGAGTTCCGGGCTGTGGACACAGTCCCGGGTGGAGTCAACTACTCCGCACAGGAAGCTGGAGAGAAGCTGGGTTTTGACAAGGACAAGTTCTCTGCTGCATGGGCGGCGGCTACCGGCACGCACCCAGACGAGATGTCCATTGACAAGACCTTCATTGATCAGTGGGCCTCGCGTATTAGCCCGGGCAGGCCGACACCCGGCTTTGAGGAACTGCTGAGTTCCTATGACGCCTACACCAAGGGCTTCAAGACGCTGGCGCTGCTGTGGCCAGCACGCTACACCAGAGACGCCTACTCTGGCTCGTTTGCATCTGCCACAAAGGGCCTGTTCAACCCCATTGACTGGGCTATTGGGACGCAGATTGGAAGAGGGAATTACTTTGATGGTGGGTGGTTTTCGCCATCCCTTGCCAAGCGGCTTGAAGACACGTTCTACGGCAGCATCAAGGACCCCAAGGAGCGGGTTCGCCAGTTCCTGATTGACGCTGGCGGGCAAGGTCTTGGAAGCAGCACAGCATCTGATGACCTCATGCGTGGTGCCTCATCGACCAACATGGTTGAGGGGTTTCCGGGCGCTGCTGGCAAGATGCGGTCCAGTATGAGCAAGATGGCGTACAACCCAGACCGCACATGGGGCGGCGCCTTGTGGGACTTCATGTCCACCAGAGGAAGTTCTGGCAACACCAATCCCCTGCTGGAGGCGGGCGACCGTGCAGCAGAGTTCACTGACGCTGGCAATCGGTACGGCACCTACCTTGCAGCCATTCGCAAGGGCAATTCTCCAGTCGAGGCAAGAAGGCTGGCAGACTTGACTCAGGTGAACTATAAGCCTGAAGCATTTACCGATGTAGAGCGAGACGTACTCAAGAGAATTTTCCCATTCTATTCGTACACAAAGGGCATCACCCCATACATTGCAGATCAAGTTATCAACCACCCTTCAGGAGGTATGGGGCAAACGATTCGTGCAACCAACCGTGGCACTGAACCAAAGGAAGACATGTTCACGCCTGACTATCTCAGGCAGTCTGCCTCCATCCCGCTCCCGGGAGGGTTCCCTCTGGTTGGTCTGAGCGCAGACAGTCCTCTGCAGCGATTCCTAACCAACATGGATTTGCCATATGAGGGTCCAATCAACCTTGGAACCCCCGGCATCGGCAACACGGCATACGAAAAGCTGATGTCCGGCCTGCAGAAGACAGGGCTCAACATCCTTGGGCAAACCAATCCACTGATTAAGGGGCCGCTTGAGAGCCTGACCAATCGCCAGTTCTACTCTGGTCGCCAGCTATCCGACCTCTACTCCATGCTGGAGCAGACGATGGGCGCCCCGGGCCGGACGGCAGAACAGATTCTGGTCAACCTCCCCGGCGGTTCCCGCGTCCTTGGCACGACACGCCAACTCACGGATCAGCGACTCTCACCACAAGAACGGGCAGTCAAGTTCCTAGTGAACGCACTTACAGGTGTGAAGTTTCAGGACGTAGACGAAGAACGGACCAAACAGCTTGCTGCCCGTGATGCCCTGAACATTCTTCTCTCCTCAACCCCCGGCGTCAGGACCTACGAAAACATTACCGTGCCAAAGGAAGACCTGCCTAATCTCCCAGAGTCACAGAAGAAGATGTATCTCCTCTACAAGATCATCCAGACCGAGGCCGCTCGCAAGGCACGCGAGAAGAAGAAGGCAGAGATGGACCCGTTTCAGGCCCTTGGCATTGGCTAGGTCTGAGATTCTTTTGGGCAGGGGTTGACAGCCCCATTCCTCCAGCTAAACTAGCTGCCGTACCTGCGCAGTGAGCGTGAAGGACTACCCCTCACGGTGCTCAGGTCTTCATGGAGGATGACATGGATTTGCCCTTTAAGGCCATCGGGATGAGCGGTGACGATTACCGGTCAAGGAACGACTTCTTCTCCCGGTCCTATCTCCACGCTACCGCTTCCCATGGAGGGGAAGCGCAGCAGTGGATGGACCTTGGCCACTCTCTGGTGCCATACACCAACTCCATCCGAATCGGCAGTATGTTCGACCGCATTGTCGAAGGCGTCTGCATGGGCAAGAAGATGTCCGATATGATTGTGTCTCCACCCTCATCGGTGCTGGCAAAAAACGGACACCGCAGGGGCAAGGCATATGACGAGTGGTGCGAGTCTCAGACGGGCATGGTGTGCAACGACGAGACGCAGTTCCAGCTTGAGTCCATGTTGGAAAACCTGATGAAACATCCGCAGGCCCGCAGGCTGGTGGATGACACCAATGAGAATCAGGTCAGCGTGTTCTTTCAGATTGGCAGGCACAGGGTCAAGGTCAGGCCGGACGGCTGCACCCCATACTGCTGGTGGGACCTGAAGACCACCTCGTCCAAGTGGAATCAACTTTGGAGGTCGATGACGGACTACGGCTATGCAGAACAAGAGTGGCTCTACGTGGAGGGTGCCAAGGCCATGGGACTGCCTCACCACCGCATGCCGTTCGTGTTCTGCCAGACCATGGCCCCGTACAGCACACGGGTGTTCTACCTGCCAGAGGACATAGTGCAGGCCGCTGGAGTGCGGATGAAAAATACGATGGACATCGCTGCGTTGCGGATTGCAACTGGCGTCTATATCCCTGCGGATCAGGGGATAGAGGAGTTGGAGGTACCGAGGTTTGTACGTAAGGAGGAGGAGCTATATGAAGACGTTCAATGATTTTTTTGGGGCGACCACATCGCCCGAGACGAATGCGTTGGTCAAGGGTCTGGCAGCGGCGCAGAAGGTCTTCCCGACCATTGCGACCGACACTGCCAACAGCCACCTCAACAGCAAGTACGCGACGTACAAGGGCTGCTGTGAGGCTCTGGTTGGACCGCTGACGGCCAATGGGTTTGCCCTGCCACAGTTCCAGCCCTGCTACTCCATGCTGCCTGACGGCACCAGAGCGTGGATTCTGATGGGGTTCCTTCGCCATGTCAGCGGGGAATGGATTTGCGGCAGTGTCCCGCTGATCATGCACGACCAGAACCGCAACGTCGGCGGCAAGCAGGTAACCATCCCTGCTGGCATGCAGGCTTTTGGTTCTGCAATCACCTACGGCAAGCGACAGCTTCTGCTGTCTCTGACCGGTGCTTGGGTGGGGGAGGTTGACAACGACGGCGAAGTAGGGGACTATGCCCCAGCGCCGCAGCGGCACGAAGAGCCAGTCAGGAGCGTGGCTCCTGATCTTGTGTACCTGTCAAACATGTTGAAGAAGATTGCCGAGGCCCCTGACGCAGCGGCAGCAAAGAAGGCCCTTGCCATTGTTGAACTCCGAGCAAGGGAGAAGGCGGTGTCCCGCTCTGTGTATGAGCGGTGCAAGGAGGAGTTCGTCACCAAGTGGGAGGAGAAGCAATGAGTTTTCAACGCTACGTGGCCTTGGGCAATCTGGGCAGTGACCCTGAGATTCGCAAGGTCGGAGAGAAGGAAGTGGTCAAGTTCCGTCTGGCTGTGTCTGATCCCTTCAAGGACAAGACGCACTGGTTCAGTTGCGAGTATTGGCGGGGTGGCAAGGTCGTTGCCTACTTGGCCAAGGGCACTCAGGTCCTCGTTGAGGGGACGCTGGACAATCAGGAGTGGGAGAAGGACGGCCAGAAGCGGACGGCCACTGTGATTCGTGTTGACAACATCACTCTCGTTGGCGGTAAGCCACAGGGTGCAACTGCCAAGAAGGAAGACATGGCAGCGGACTGGGCATAGTTTGGATTGCGCGCGGCCCCGGGGGGGGTGGGGTTTTCCTCCTCCTCCCCTGCCCTCCCCGGGTGCCTTTTTTCAAAGGAGGTTCAGATGATTCTACGTGACTATCAGAAAGAGATTGTGGACGCCAATCTTGCAGCCATGCGCGAGGGGCGCAAGGCTGTCTTGAACGGCGTCTTCACGGGTGCGGGCAAGACGGTCATGTTCGTTGCTCTGGCTGACCAGATTGATGGCAGGACGCTCATCATCTGTCCGCTGCGGGAACTGGTGTGGCAGGCTTGCGACAAGGTCAAGGCCATCACAGACAGCGATGCCGACATTGAGATGGCAGACTACTCTGCCGATGAGATGTGGCCAGCGAAGATTGTGGTGGCGTCAAAGCAGACGCTCCTGTCTAGGCGGGGAGGTTCGCCTAGGTATGAGCGGTTTGAGGAGATCAGGCTGGTGATTGTGGATGAGGCCCACATGATGATGTCTGAGCCAGTGAGGCGGATGCTGAAGTGGTTTCAGGACCGTGGTGCCATGGTGGCTGGGTTTACTGCCACGCCGTTCAGGATGGACGGTCGGGCAATGGTTGGATCAACAGAGGAGGAGGGCGACGATGTACGAGATTGCGACGGTTAACCATGATATGCAGTGGGCTATCGACAACGGGTGGTCTGTGCCACCGGTGTGCGTTATCTCCAAGGTCGAGGGCTTGGACCTGTCAGGCGTCAGGATGTCGGGCGGTGACTTCAACCAGCAGCAACTGAACGCTGCCGTGGAGAAGGAAGCCAACCTGCACCGGATTGCGCTGATCACCAAGGAGGAGATGGAGGGGCAGACCGTGGTGTTCTGTTCATCTGTGGCGTCGGCCAAGGGGGTCTGCCATTATCTCAACAACAACTACGGCATCAAGGCTGTGTTCGTCTACGGCACCATGCCAGACGAGGAACGCAACCTTGCGCTGCACTCCTTTAAGTCGGGGGAGGCGCAGGTCCTCGTCAACTGTCAGGTGGTGGCGGTAGGATTTGACCATCCGCCCACCCAGACGCTGATCCTAGGGCGTCCCACGCGGTCAAGGTCCTTCTGGCTGCAGTGCGTCGGGAGGGCTACAAGGCCCCTTCCCGGGACTGTAGACTTCCCGGGGTCAACGGCTGAGTCCCGCATCGCTGCCATCGCTGCCAGTGGCAAGACGCGGTTCAAGATTGTGGACTGCACAGACGCGACCTTGGATCACAGGCTCATCACCTCAGTGGACATGTTCCTCACGGCAGACGAGGACATCCGGGTGGCGGTGAAGAAGGGCGTGGCGCAGGCCAAGGAGCCCCTGACACAGGCAGACCTTGATGCCATGGCCCAGATGGAGATTGAGAAGATGCGGCTGGCCAAGGAGATTGAGGCCCGCCGGAAGCTCATGGAAGGTCAGGCTCGCGGACGGGTTGTCGGAAGGGAGTTTGATCTGGAGAATGGCAAGTCCAAGGTGGGGACGTACCGCAACCCGCTGAAGGGTGCCTACGCCCACATGAAGATGTCTGAGCTTCCAGACTGCTACATTAACTGGGGGTGCGACAAGGTCAAAACCCCTTGGGTGAAACAACTATTCAACAAGGAGAGGGCTCGTCGCTATGACCAAAGACTACTTAACCGATGATGTGCTGTCGGACATCCTCCAACAGTTTGAGGTAGACCATGCGTTCCCAACCACTTTTACCAAGGAGCCAGTCAAGGATGACTCTGATGCAAGGCTTACTCTGTTTGGACGAGCCCGCCGCTGGCTTGCGGCATGCTTTGGCTATGGCCCCAGAGATGTGGCGGCGGCTGATCATCAACCGGGAGTCCCGCTGGAAGGTGGCGAGGTCGAAGGGCCTTGACATTGAAATGATCATTGCCACCAAGGCGTTCCTTCTGCGGTGCAAGCGGCCACCAAGCAAGGAGAGATGTGCCTTGGTTGTGATGAATGACAAGTCCTTCACAAACGCAGACATCGCTGAGATGTTTGGAGAGGACAGGCAGTGGGCTAAGGACGTTCGCTCCAATGCCTATCGCCTGAGAGAAGCAGAGCCGCTGAACGAATCGTTCCGGCCATGGTTCTACAACGAAGACCCACCGCCTCGCGTGATCTTGGAGATGGCGTCGTTCAACAAGCAGGTTCTGGAAGGGCTGGGTGTGTGCCCACGTTCTGGCATCCCGAAGTTCAAACACCTCCTGTCTCCAGAAGCTGCGATTCCAAAGTATGCCTACCCAAGAAACCTTGATTGAACAGTTGAAGAAAGAGAACGAACGCCTGAGGAAAGAGATTGAGCAGTTGAAGCTGAAGATTACCAACGTATGGGGAGAGCCATGAAGATTTACGAGAACATTGTTTCAGTCGAAGTTGCGGACCTGTCCATCCGAGTGTGGATGAGCCGGGAGGAGGAAGGCCCTGCGTCGGAGCAGGACCGCCGTGAGCTTGCTGTGTTCGTCAAGGACAACTGGGGCGACCGGTATGGCGTCGATGAGATGAAGGTCGCTCAGGCCATTGCAGAGGGCTTCAAGCGGGCCAACGCCATTGAGGTCAAGGGTGCTCCTGACCGTGGCGTGGTGTTCTATCCAAGCTGGCCTTGACAGCCACAGCGGGCGCTGTAGGCTACTGATTCGACATAGGCCCTGTTGCCAAATGGTCTGAAGTTCGGCCCCCCGCCAACGTGCCGCTGATGCGGTGAGACAAGAGGGGGCACCTGTGCCGCACGACGCGGCACCTGCAGAGATAGCAAGGCATGCTCATAAGACTCCAGCCTTGGCGTACCCGAGGGGCGCTCTGCCGGGGCAAAGGATGTGACCATGTGGACCCCGTGAACAACAATGCACTGGCTTTGCTGATACGCGGCTCCACCGCTTGAACAGCATCGACTCCCGCCACAGCGCGGAGTCTTTGCCTCTCGCTCACCACCGCTTGAACGGGTTGCTCACTCAGCGTGTTGGTGGGTAGATTCAGTGCTGACATGGAGGTCACATGCTGGGTGAGAATTCCGTTTACTTGGGTGATGGCTGGTGGGATTTGAAGGGCGACTACGATGCCCTTGCTGCCCTTGCTGATGCCCGGTCTGGACAGAAGCAGGATTATGTTTCCACCAGACTGTGGTGCAAGCACAACACCCACCTCATTGGCCTTGCTGGCGAGCTTGTGTTTGCCCTTGAGTCAGGGATGGACGTTGACACCCGCCTCCTTGCTGAAGGCGATGGCGGCTGCGACTTCCTGTGCGGCGGCTTGACTCTGGATGTGAAGACAAGCACCAATCCATACGGACCTCTTCTCATAGAGAATGATCCTCCAAAGATATGGAAGGACTTCTATGCACTCGTTGTCTTTGACGCCGCTCAGATGAAGGGAAAGATGTTTGGCTGGTGCAGCCAGCAGGACATTAGGTCTGGAGAGTCCCGCGACTTTGGCCACGGCCCCCGCTTGGTGATGTCCCCCGACAGCCTGCGGAAAGGACTGCCGTCCTGCTGCATCTCTGAGAGCCAGCACCTTGAAGTATTGCAAGAGGTGCAACGCGGTGACCCGGCGTCTGTCTAGGGGACGCTGCAGCCCATGTTTCTCTATCAGTTCGCGGCTCACCAGATACAACGTCACTGAGTCGGAACTCAAAGCGTTGCTGGCAAAGACGCGATGTCAGTGTTGCGGAAGCATCTTCAAGAGTTCGTCAGCACGCAACATAGATCACTGCAAGAGAACTGGAGTTGTTAGAGGCGTGCTGTGCCGCCAGTGCAACTTATCGGTGGGCAACATCAAAGAGTGCCCCAAGCGTGCCGACATGCTGAAGAAGTACATCCTGACAAAGTGCAAGCCACACAATGCAAACACCAAAAGAAAAAAGCGAGCTTAACCTGTGGCTGGTAGGACAAAGGCAGTGCGCTGTCTGCTGGTGGCCACAGATGGCGTATGGCAGGGAATTGGAAGTCCACCACATGATGGGAGGATTCTCCCGCTCCAAGGGAAACGACAAGAGGAACTACCTTCTCCTCTGTGACAGATGCCACGGCGTATTCCACTCTGGCAAGGTGTACGCATTGACGCCCGACATCAACAAACGTACACTGCTGTGGGCCAAGCAGGACTCAGACCCAGACAACTATGACCCTGCGTATTTGGCTGTGCTCAAAAACAAGAAGCACCTTGGCTATGATCCTGAACCACCGGATCAGTATTACCTAGACGAACGAAAGCAGAACACATGCAGGTCTATCCGCCGACTGTGAGAGTCATCCGCGTTACTCGCTCTGACACGTTGATGATCAGGGTGGTGCTGCCTCACATCGGCCAAGAGGTATCTCAGCACATGGTGCTCGAAGGTATCGAATGCACCAAGGCATGCAGGACGCTGGTGCTGGACTGGGTGGAGCTTCATCAGGAACCGGATGGCTTGTACTTCATCAATGCCGACTGGCTGAGGGATTCATATGGCAGGCTGGTCGGTGACTTGCAGGACATACAGACTGGCGAAACGCTGACGCACTACCTGCTGGAACAATGCGCCGCCAAAGAAAAACCATGGCATGTGAACGATGTGATCAAGTCCCTACTTAGAGCGGAGGCCCCCGAATGAACTCCTCTGGACACTGGAAGACAACGACCTACAACATCTACGTCTACTGGCCTACCCTTGGGGACGCCAGAGACTTCGCGTTCTGGAACGTAGCAGGAACTTGGATAGCAAAGAACGAGAAGGCCATGAACAGAATGTCCGGCACTAAGCTATGTCAGTATATCCTCGAGCAATTTCCTACACTGCAAGAGATTGAATGCAGAGACTTCTCTGGTAGAGGAGCCAAGCTAGTATCCGAGATGGCGCAGGTGGTCAAATGAACTCACGGCAGAAAGGCGTTCGCGGGGAACTGGAGGGGTCCAAGGAATGGTCAGCCGTCATGGGTGTTCCCAGCCGCAGGGGACAGCAGTTCTCTGGCGGTGGCGAAAGCCCGGACATTGTCCACGGCTGCGAGGGCGTCCATCTGGAGGTCAAGCGAACCGAGAAGGGCAATCTATATGTGTGGCTGAAGCAGGCCATAGAAGATGCCGAGGATCAGGTTCCGGTGGTCCTTCACCGCCGGAACAACCAGCCTTGGGTTGTCGTTATGAGGCTGTCAGATGTCCCACGATTTGCGGTCGCAGCGGCAGCTTGTCCGCAAGTTCAGACGCTTTGCAACCAAGAACTTCTCGCTCCTGTTCCCGGTCAGGATACTCCTTCGACCGGCTGACAAAATGCCGGAAGCCTTGGGCTACTTCTTCTTTGATGACGAGGAGTTCCGGGGGGTCATCTGGATCAGGTCAAGCCAGACGATGGATGGCATGCTTGATACCCTGTGCGAGGAATGGGCGCACGCCCGCACGTTCAGTCTGAACGACCATAGCAGCCCAGACCCACACCACCACCCTACTTTCTGGGCAGAGTTGGGCAGGATTCAGGTGGCTTGCCGGTTGCAGGAATGGTGAATTGCCGCCTCCGCCCGGAGGACATTAGATTGTATAAGGAATCGACAATTAAACCCTAGGGCCCAAGACATGAATTACGCAGTAGTCAGGTGGTTGCTCGCTCACCGCGACCAACTCACGCAGGTAGTTGCCATCGCCAAGACGTACAAGGACACGCTCCCTCTAATTGAGCAGTGGGCCATCCTTGACAAGATTGCCCGTGTCGTTCTCCCGGTTCTGCAGGACGAGACGAAGCACTCGCTCGCCCCTGTTGCCGCATTGATGTACGGCGACGAGGACGAAGACTCCTGCGTGGCCGCATACGCCAGCGACATTAACCTGCTGTCTGTCGGTGCTGAGTGCGGTGCGCTTGGCTTTGACTGGCAGGTGATCATCAACGTGGTGCTGCCGCTGATCATCTCTATCCTGCAAGCCCTCCAGAGTGCGAACGACAAGTGAGCTTTGTACATCTGCCACCATACCGAGTCGAGCTTGCCGTCCTGCCCAAGAGCGGCACTGGCGTAATCGACTGGGGTGTTTCGTCATACGGCATCCCGGCCCTTTGGTCACGCACCAAGGGGCTGGGTGTGACCGTGGCGATTGTGGACTCAGGTGTCGCTCCTCACCCAGACCTGAAGCATGCAGTCCTCGACCGCCGGAACTTCTCCTCCGACTCAGTGGAGGTAGACACGGTTGGGCACGGCACTCACGTTGCCGGTGTGATTGCTGCCAACGGAGGGATGCACGGCATTGCGCCTGATGCCAAGCTCCTCTCCCTCAAAGTGCTTGGCCATTCAGGCATGGGATCACAGAAGGCTGTGGCGGAAGCCGTGTGCTTTGCTGCTGATGCAGGTGCCCACATCTGCTGCATGTCTCTGGGCACAGCCAAGCCTGAAGACCGACTGCATGCCGCAATCAAGTACGCCTATGACAAGGGTGTGATTGTGGTGTGTGCTGCTGGCAACGACGGCGGGCCTGTCCTCTATCCCGCTGCGTTCATGGAGACGATTGGTGTCGGTGCTGTGGACAAACACGGCAAGGCTTGTGAGTTCTCCAGCAGGGGCAAAGAGATTCTGGTCGCTGCCCCCGGCGAGGAGATCACCTCATGCTGGCTCGACGGTGGGTATGCCACGCTCAGTGGCACCTCCATGGCGGCACCATTCGTGGCTGGGGTGCTGGCGTTGTACGTCTCCTCGCTACGTGGCGACGAGAAGGCGGACAGGAATGCCATTGCCAAAGCCCTGTCGCAGACCTGCGTGGATGCAGGTGACGCAGGAAGGGATTCCTTGTATGGGTGGGGACTGATTGATCCCCATCGCCTTGTGAACTACCAAGCCATCGAACAAGTCGCTGGCGTAACCATCTGGATTCCCGGCGGGAAAGTTGTATGACACAATATCAAGTCCTTGCCATCATCCTGTTGCTCATCGTTGGAATTGCCACGGCGCTCGGGCCAAAGCTGATTGCGATGTACAACAGTAGGCCATCCTCAAAGCCCAAGTCCCTTGATGCCATTGAAAGCATCGTGAGGATCAGGGACGAATCAACCGACAAGGAAGTCATTGCTGCATGCAACGCCTTGCTGCATGCCCTGCTGCAGGTGGCTCCATGAAGTACATCCCGCTCGCAGTCTGTGCCATGCTGCTTGCTCTGTCGTTCGTGCCAGCCAGCGGCGACAAGAGCGGCGAAGTATCCAAGAAGATGCGTGGAGCCACACGTGAAGAGCGGCGTGATCTGGCCGCATACTACGGAGCGTTGGCTGACATCACCCAGCGAGACGGCGGCGACCTGATCAAGGACACGCCGACATGGCGGCTCATGAACAAGCAGGCCCTGCATCTGGCGTTTGCGAAGAAGCCAATCGTAGGGAAGTACCCCGGATTGGACAAAGCCATCGACACCCTACTGCTGGAGGGCGTAGGGCTGGAGCCATTGCCACTCAATAAAGAGTTGGGAGACGGCTCGACAGTAGCAGACAAGCTGCACGACAACTGCCTAGCAGTGAAGGTGCAATGTGAGTGAGATGTTCCAAGGCTACGTGCCGGACGAGCGAGAGAAGGACAGCTTCCTCGCCAGCCAGCCCGTCCAGTATTTCTCCTGTGCCCCGGGATCAGGCAAGGGCAAGCGCGCCATGCTCTGGCAGTACCAGTTGGCGCTCGACCCGCTGGCTTTCAGCGAGGTGCAGACAGGACCGGACTGCACCAGCCATGGCGACAGGAACGCCCGGGATTCAGCTAGGGCGGCAGGTATCCTGTCAGGGCGGTCTGCAGAGGAATGGTTCGCCAGAGGGGCCACAGAGCCCACATACGGAGCCCGTGGAGGGGGTGAGGGCATGAGCCCAGCCCGCGCTGCCCGGTTCGTTCGGGACGTAGGCTTCCTCGCCCGCAAGAAATACGATGCCGTAGACCTGAGCAAGTACAACTTCTCCATTGGCAACCGGTGGGGCAATGGCAGCGGCCCCCCGGCAGCAGTCAAGGCACTGTGCAGTGAGCACAAGGTCGGCACCATCACCCAGATCAAGACGATGGAAGACCTATGCGATGCCCTCTACAACGGGTATGGAGTCCACTCAGGCCAGACGGCTGCGTGGTCGCAGAACCCCAAGGGCAACTACCACCCCAGAGTATCTAAGGGGTGGGGCCATGACATGCACATCGGCGGCTACGACTACACCCGCCAGTTCTGGCCGTTCGATGTCATCTTCCTGATGCAGTCTTGGGGTGCGTGGAATGTCCAGCCAGACGACTGGCCGTCTGACTACCCTGCCCCTGTCCCCGGGATGATCATCTCCCGTGCGGATGATGCTGCCATCTGCGTGGACAACGGCGACTGCTGGGCCTACTCAGATGTGCAGGGCTACCCACAGACAACGCTGCCAGACCTTGGAACCATCGGGATGCTGAAGCGATGATGTACCTTCTCATGTTTTTTGCAGGTATACGGGGGCCCCTCCCCAGTGAGGTGGCAGTATATTCTGCGTATGCAATGGTAGAAAAAAAAGTTGAGCCGGTCCCTGCCAAGTGCTGTGCTGAATGCAAAGGCAAAGGGTTTATTGTGCATGGAGACGGGCACAGGACGTTCTGTATTTGTCCAGAGGATTGTGTATGCAAGAAGAAGAAGTGACAGCCAGTGGCATTGCTGACCTGTGCGTCGAACAAACCAGAGCCGACGAAATGTCTCGCCACGCAAAACGAATTGCGCTGGCTGGCATTGCTGTCTACCCTGAAGGTGAAGTTCGCATCAAGGAATACCGGAGAGCTATCGCCAACAAGGTGAAAGAAGACAGGCGTTGTGGCTTCATCTTCACCATGATTGTCCTGCCCATCATCATCTCAATCATCTCGCAGTGGCTCGTCAAATGGTTTACGAACCGGAAAAAAACAGACTGGAACGAAATGAAAGCTCAGGCGCAGGAGAGTCTATCCTGAGAATCTCCGCAACCTACGGTGGTCATTGCCACTTGTACAGCTTTGCGGAAGGGCAAGAGCAACAGGTCATCGACGTAATCCTTGGCCACATGAGAACAGGGAAGATAGCCAAGGTGGCTGGGAAAATTTTGTTGAGCATGGTGAACGGAGATTTCTGATGAGCCCAGAGACAGAGGTGTGGTTGCTGGTGATCTCTCTCGGCGCAGCCATTGTGCCTTGGGCCTTCTCCATACATGCCAAGGTTGCTGTGATTGCCGACACAATCCAGTCGCTGCCAAGGATGCTGGAGGAACTGAAGGCAGAACTCAAGGAACATGAGGTTCGTCTCGACCACCATGAGCAAGAGATCAAAGCTATCAAAGCGACACCTCGCCTTAATTGACGAGTGGATGCACCTAGTCAGGAATCTGGCTAGGTACTTTGTCCAGTCACGCCCTAGCTGGCAGCGGTCCATGTACGTCGAAGACCTTGAAGGTGACGGCTACCTCGCGCTGGTCAAGGCAGCACGCACCTATGACCCAGCCCGCCTGCCTTACCCCAAGGCGTACTTCGCCCGTGCCATCTTGAACTCCATGCTCAAGAGCATCAAGAAGACAACGCGAGTGCCCGGGGTCAGGGTCAGCATAGAGCAGGCTGAGTACCAGCTTCCTGAGTTTGATGAGGTCAACTTCATACGCCTTGCCATTGAGGCCCTGCCCGAATGCGACAGGGCCATTGCTGGCGACAGGTTCCTAGATGGCTGCACCATCAGGGCGATTGCCGTCAAGCATGACCTGCCTTTGCGGATTGCTTCCTTGCGTTCGCGTCGGCTTGCCAAAACGCTTGCGGTTTCTTTGGGTATCCAGCTTGAGCGGCGCGGTGCAAACTGACCAGTGTTGACGGGCTGTAGTAGCCATGGCCCCTGATTGCATGCGGCCTGCGGTGGCCAGCGTGCAGGACAGCCAGTGCTGTTTGCTCCCAACTCATGAACTTCTTGCGTAGCTGAACGACCAAGTCGCCAACCTCACGCTCCTTGTTGCACGGCACCAAGACCCTATCCTTCTTGATCCAGCCGAAGGGACGGGCGTTGCCATAGGCCACGCCATTGCGCCGCATGTAGGCCCAGATGTTCTTCTGTCTCATGCCAATGCAGTTGCTCTCATACTCAGCACAGGATGCAAGCACACCGAACAGCAGCCTGCCCTCACTGGTGTCGAGGTCGCAGCCGATGTCAAGGAAGTACACCTTGACGCCCAGCTTCATCCACGCAGAGAGCGTGTTGTGTGCATCCTTGGAGGACCTGAACGCACGGTCAAGGTGGGTGAGGATCACCCAGTCCCCTGCCCGTAGCTGGTCCCACAGCTTCTTGCCAGCCTTGCGGTTGGCCACCTCCACCTTCTTGCCTGACACCGCCTCGTCGAGGTAGATGCCACCAAGCTCCCATCCCTTGCTCTTGATGTACTCAGTGAGCCGGTGTTCCTGATTGTCGATGGAGTTGCCTTGCTCGCTAGTCGATACCCTCCCGTACCCGAATGCTCTGGTCATCTTCACTCCTCTTTGCTAGTTCGTTCAACAGTCTTGCCCTTTCCTGCAGCAGCAGACGAACGTCGTTCGCAAGCGTGCCGCTCGTTCCTGTCCAGCAGTTCGCACTGCCACACTTCCTCATGCGGTGAGTCATGTGTGCTATGTCATCCTCACTGAGCGGCAGCATCTGGTCGGGCATCACTCTCTCCTTCACGGTGGAGTACCAAACACAGGATGGAATAGCAAGCGAGGTCCATCAGCGTGTCCTCAACAGACTCATGCACCAACGTGCCCTTTTGGCAGTAGGTCTTGAGCCGTTGAATCTTGTCGCACACCCTGACCATGCACCCTCTCCATGGACTGATACCAACGAACTCTGCCCCGTTGCGGATGTTGGCGAAGGGGTCTGTGTCTGAGCCGTAGTCCTTGGACTTGGCCAAGTGCAGTGACCGGATGTCCTCCAGAATCTTGAGGAACTCCTGAGAGGCTGGGTGAATCGCTCGTTCTTCTGCCATCATTCCTCCACTGGTTGATCAGATGTCCACACTTCCAACTGCTTGTCAATCTTCTCAAAGAAGTTCTGCATTTTGACAGCATCCCACATCTCTTGCAACTGCTTTTGCATGGTGGCCAGAGCCTCGCTCTGTGCCGTCACCTCCCGCTCATTCCTAGAGAGTTCAATCAGGCGAGCGGCACCATCTCGCAGCGACTGCTTGATGTGGTCGGCGTCCTCTTTGTCCAGCCCATTGCAATCCAACCACCTGCTTGCAGTGCAGATGGTCAGCGCCAAGTCAACGTCATTCATCATTGCTCATCCTCTCTGCTGAGATACCACAGGAACCCGCTGCCAATCAACATGATCAGCGCCCAAGGAAACAGGAACAGGTATAGGAACAGGATGCCGTCAGCGTCCCCGTGAGGCACAGTGAACGCCTTGGCGTACATGAATGGCCAGCCCAAGCCAACCATGCCTATGACACCAAGACCTATCGACGCAGTTCTAAGTAGACTCTTCACTGCCCACCTCCATGCCTTGCCAACAGATTGCGGAGCGACTGCGAATGGGCTGTTTCGTGGACAACCAGCGCGTTTGCTTCTATTGACGCAACGATAATAGCCTCCACCTCATCCGGTCGCAGCCGCAGCCGCTCCACCTCGCTGCGAAGCGCGGCGTTCTCTGCCCGCAGCTTCATGTTGTCTTCGTTGACGTACTGGCGACTGCTCGCCCGCGTCTCCGCGTTTTCTCTTTTTGCGATAAATTTCCCGCAATCTGCACATCGGGGAGGATATTCTCCAGCACCATGCATAGGACATTTTTCATTAGGCTCCAGACCGACAATAGAACAAGCACAAGTTTTATCTATTTCACAAACGTGGTTACTCATTATTATTCTCCAATGGCATTTTCCACCTTCTGTAATCTGGAATGGTGCAGCGGCAGCGGGCGGCGATGTCGGATGATCTCATGAGCCACCTACCGTCCGCTCAACGTCCAGAGCAACGCTCTTGCCGTCGAGTTTGTCGGCAACGCCAAGCATTGAGTTGATGCTGAATAGAAAATGCGGTTCGTGTTCGCACATCAACTGTGCGGCGCGTTTGAGAATCTGCGAGTCGCTGCCAACCAGCCGCAGCCGCTCCACCTCGCTGCGGAGTTCCTCAATCTCTTCGTGCTGTCGCCATGCGTCACTAAGCAAGGCGTCGATGTAGTCCACCAAGTTTGTGTTCTTCGCCTCCGCTAGCCCTGTTCGCAGGTTTGCCAGCCCCGCCCGCAGGGCCGCCTCGCTTTTCTTCAGCCGCTCCACCTCGCTGCGGAGCGCGGTGTTCTCGTCCGCTAGCTTGTACGCCCGCCGCCGCCAAGCGTCAGAATCCCTTTGTTCTTGCGAGTCCGGCGGCGCCTTTGTCTCTGGCGTCACGCGGCGGCGGAAGTTGCCGGAAGGCCCCGATGTGCTTCCGATTAATTCGGCATCAATTTCCATGAAATAACATTCTTCGTGCGGGTCGCCGTGGCTTGGATGGATCAGCACCATGTCGCCCGGACGCAGGCACTCGTTATTGAGCCAGCGCCACCCCTCGCCAACGTCCGGCTTATCTCCGTCGATTTCCACGGGTTTAGCCGTCACCTGTCGCTCCCCGCAACACGTCGCCGCGTCGTGTCGCTCTTTCTCAATTTCGGCGACACATCGAACAACGTCCGCAGCAAGCGCGAAGGCGAAGTTAACGCCGGAGGGCTTCGGCGGTTGATCCGCCGGAACCGCGACAGGTGCGGCGTAAAGTGGAAAAACGCGGCATTCCTCGCCCCAATGAGTTGCCCTGTCGCACGCGACCGACTGCAAAATATACAAGCCCTCAATCCCGCGCCGGCTCTCCACGGCCCACGCCACCGGCGTCTTGGTTGGCTCAACACCAGCCTCACGAGGGCGGATGTGCGGCGGCCAGTCTTCCGGCTTCGGCAGCGTCGTCAAATCATCGAATGGCATGTGTCACCTTCTTGAATCTGGAATGGTGCAGCGTCGGCGACCCCGCAACTACACAGCAAGTCCCCCGCATGTGTCACACCTTGTTTTCCAGCGTTTCTTGTGATGATCCCGAAACAGATTTCGGGATGATGGTGCAGCGGCGGCGGGGTGCCGCACAAAAAGCCAAAGCCGCACACCCCGCCGCAAGCGCCGCATGGTCAGGCCACCGAGATTCCCGATAGCCTGCCGAACTCTACCGTGTCACACAGGACAGGACCAAGATGATCCCTACTGCCACCGCACAGAACAAGAAGTCAACGCTCTCTGACACCGCCATGATGAGGCCAATCATATCAAAACTCCTTGTTCTCGACAGTGAAACTGTAGAATCCATCCTCTGAACGGCGGGCAACAACCTTGCCGTCCTTCTGCATCCAGACCACAACGTAATCGTCGTGGTGCTGCCACGGCTTGACCACCTCGTCACACAGGTAGACCAGTTGCTGCCACTCCAAGGGGGTGGACAACAGGTCTGCCATGAACGAATCGCCAACGATTCCGCACAGCCTTCTCCACTCAGACGCGATGTCAAACGGATCACTGGACGAAGACCTGCACAGGATGCGTAGGTCCCTCATCGCAGCAACGTACTTGCGTGCGTTGACTAGGTAGTTCAACCGCTTGCCCATCGCATCGGAATAGAACAGGTCTTGGATGATGTCAATGTCAGTCAACCTCATGTCAACTGGCTGGCCCTCATCCTCTTCGGGGTTGTGTGTTCTCAACGATAGCTCCTCTTGGCCGCGATGATGTCATTGAACTCCTTGGTCCGCTGCTCACGGTCACCGTTGGAACGGGCGGAAGACTTCAGCTTCGGCAGCTTCTTGCCTTCCTTCCGATACCCGTGAATCTTGACATGCAATGCCTGCACTTCAATCCCAAGGTGGTCGGCCAGTTCCTTGTAGGTCCACCCACTGTCCATGGCATTGCGGTATGCAATGGCAAACTCTTTGGCGCTGATCATCTGGTTGTCCTTTCTAGACAGAGACTGCAAGCAGGGACGGGCAGTCGGCGTCAACGACACCGTGCAACCGCTGCGTCCGGGACTGAACGTCTGCGAAACCCTTGAGAACTTCGGTCACGCAGTTGAAGTAGCTCCACAGTGTGGGCTCCTTGAACTCTGGGTGATGAGGGTTCTCCACCTCATCAAGAATCAGCGGGATAGCTGCTGCCGGGATGGCCTTGCTGCGGTATGTCCTGAGCACAAGGTCGTGGAGGTGGGGCAGGCCCCGCACTTCCGTCTCCTTGTAGAGGGCAATCCGCTCGTCCTGACTGCGGCGTCGGTCAATCAGCTTGGCCACACCGGTGCTGACCAGTGAGGACATGCGAGTGAGCACATGCCGTGTGTGCTTGGTCTTGATCACAACCTCGCTGCTGAACGACAGGTTGTCGCACACAAACACCCTTGCTCCCAAGGCAAGACCAATCGGGAAGGTCTTGTCGTGGCTGTTGCGGATGCCCAGCGTGGCGGCATAGTCGCTGCCCCCACCCAAGGTCATCACACCAAACATCTTCATGCCATCCTTGCTCAGGCCAAACGACTGCTCAACAACGGAGATGCCCGTGCTGCTCAGTGTCTGGGTTACCTGCCGGATAAGCAGGTCGTGTGGAACCGGGCACCATGTGTCCGTTGCCACGGGAGTCACCACCTCACAGACCGCATCGTAGTCGGCCTGCTTTGCACCCGCGTGCAGTATCAATCCTTTGCTCATGCAATCACCTCTTTGGTTGGGGTTCATCGAATCCTACTCGACACCGTACTTGATGTCAAGCACTACCTTCTGGGAGTTCGCCGTGCCATACTCCCGCAGGGTCCACGAAACCGTACTCGTACTCGCTCTTCTGGCTCTTCGCCAACGCCTCGGTCTGAAGCTGCATCGCTGCAGTCAGGTCGTGGATTGCAATCTCAAGGTGTCGCAAACGGGCAGTCAGGGCAATGGCCTGCTCGCCTGTCATCCCATTGTCTTCGGGCTCAGGCACAGTCGCAACCAGTTCCTCAACGGAAGACACATCCATGGTCGGATGCACTGGCTTGGGTGCGAACCGCTCCAGCAGGAACGCCTCGGCGGAAGCAGCACACAGGAACAATCGGCCCGTCTTCCAGTCGCCGGTCGTTCTGACCAGCTTGCAGGCTGGCACATGCCCACTCCGCACCGCATGCACAAGCGCGGAATGTTCCCGGCTGTGGGTTTGGTACCTTGTGGACAGCTTGAAGAAGGACGCAGGAACCTGCGCCTCGTCGGTCACCACCTTGGTCTTGAACTTAGCCATCACTGGCCCTCCTTTTCTGGGTAATCCTTATGCGTTGTTCTGCAATCAGGTCATCGTTCAGGGTGTCGTTGTAGTGGCTGGTGCCACTGCTTCTCCCGACAAACTTCATCGTCTGGTCAAGCGAATGCCATTCCTTGTCAAGCGGGAAGTGCTTGTACTCCAAGGTCAGTCCGCCCATGTCATCTACATGCACGAATGGGTAGACCTGATACACAATCCATTCAGTTGGCTTTCCGCAGTTGACGTAAGCCTCCTTGCCGCTGATCCCACGGCCCCAACTGTTGTTGTTGCCGATGACCAGCATCATGTAGCCATACCT
>Ga0164294_10000191_pt1 | contig 58938 bp, 55 predicted proteins | sample GEODES005metaG_FD_111479 | JGI IMG/M metagenome (GOLD analysis project Ga0164294, IMG submission 111479) | Oligotrophic lake water microbial communities from Sparkling Lake, Wisconsin, USA - GEODES005 metaG | ecosystem: Environmental > Aquatic > Freshwater > Lake | place: USA: Sparkling Lake... | reverse complement strand
GACGGCGTCTCAACGAGCCTCACGGCAACGGTTACGGGATTGACGAAAAACGTGACTTATAAGTTCCAGGTCGCCGCGCGCACCTCGGGGGGCGACAGCCCCTTTTCGAAAGCCAAATAGGCGGCCTAGCGTTCCGAAACAATCGTCCAAGCGATCGGGATTTCTCTTCATCAAACCGTGGGTCCTCCAACTCAACGAGTTTTGGGATCGTTAGTTCGCGCGACGAGCGCGCAGTGCAGCACTGATATCGAACGTGCCCGTAGCCTCGACCTCACTCTCGATCGCGGGCTCGGCGAAGCGGGGGTCGGCGGCGACTCCGGGTTGCGATGCACGAGCGGCTTGTTCGCGGATACGTGCTGCTCGTTCGCGGGCGGCGATGGCTTTCGCGTGTTCCTCGGTGACGATAAGTCCCGCACCGTCCGGAATCGAACGATGAACGGGTGGGGTGCGGATTGGGGTCCACGTTTCGTCGACGGCAACAGGGGTAGCGGCACGCGTCCGGGTCGCGGCCGGTTTAGCCGCCGGCACGCCCGCGGTGTTCACTGCGACCAAACCAATCAGCGCAAGAAGTCCGAAACCCGCAGAGAGGGCCATGTAGGACCAGGCTACGAGATAGAACGCGAATCCCGCACCGGCGGTCGCTACCACAATCGCGAGCGTCAACCACAGTTTCGTCGTGCGGTGTCGCGCGGCCATCATGGGTGAGGCCTCAAACACGGCCTGACGCCGTGCCCGTTCCCCCTGACGATCAGTGGAACGCGCAAGTCGTTCCAATTCACGTCGGTGCTCAACGAGTTCCCGCGTTGACATCTCGTTCATCGGTGTTCGCGAACGAATCCCCAAATCCTGGGTGGTCGCGCTGATACGCCGTGCGTTGCGCTCAATCGTGCGCGATTCGTGCCGGTCACGCAGGCCCGGGGCCAAATAGACGAGCCACAGGAGTCCCCCGACAATCAATGTTACGGTCGGTCCAAGGCCACTGTCCACGTTCTCTACGCTAAATCGCGATGAGGGATTCAACTCCCAGGCGCGCGCAGTGTGTTTTTCAGAGAATCGGCGTCCGAGCCGCGACGAGATCGACCTCAGGAATATCCGCGAGGCTCTCGTTCGCGGTTCCTCGCGTCAATCGCGCGAGCAGACCACCCGGTGCCTCGTCGATGGTGACCGCGAAACAGAAGTGATCACGCCAATCGCCACCGATGTGGATGTAGCGACGCCGAAGCCCCTCGTAGCGCATTCCCAGTTTTCGCACAATCCGAAGCGACGAAACGTTCTCGGGTCGAATACAGATTTCGATGCGGTGGATTCCGAGTCCCGTGAAACACCAATCTATGACGAGCGCAACGGCGGTCGGAGTGATTCCCCGTCCGGCGCGGTCTTCTGAAATCCAGTACCCGATTGAACCAGACGAGAGCGACCCGAACGATAATCCACTGACCGTAATCTGGCCGACGACCTCACCGTCGTGCTCGATGATGAACGGTGCCGCCTGGTTCTGCCTGGCAAGCCTGAGCAGTGAGCGGATGATGTCGCCGACCGGAGGCAACTCCGGATAACCGGGGATTGTCGCTTCCCACTTCTCAAGCCATGATCGATTGTCCTTGAGTAGCGTTCGCAACGGCCGCGCATCACGGGCGCGAATCGAACGGACGTCGACGCCCCCGTGGTTGAGAGACGGGACGAAAATCACGGACGGCGGTGCGCTTCGTCGTCGAGCCAATTCTCGAGTGCCGGCCCGAGGTCGGGGCGCTGCAACGCGAGTCGAACGATGGCCTTGATGTAGTCGAGTTTGTCACCCGTGTCGTAACGGCGACCGCGGAAAACAATCCCCAAGACTCCCCCGGCAATGTTGTTCGTTGCCATGTGGCGCAGTGCGTCCGTCAGTTGGATTTCGTTCCCCTTGCCCGGTTCGGTGTTCTCGAGGATGCCGTAAATCTCTGGACGCAGGACATACCTGCCGATGACGGCGAGGTTTGACGGCGCGTCCTTCGGGTCCGGCTTTTCGACGAGGTCAACAATGCGAACGACATCACCCTCACCGATGTCCTGAATCGTCGCGATGCCGTAGTGGTCGGTCATGTCGGGCGGCACCTCCATAAGGGCAACAACCGAGGCGTGGTGGGCGTCGTGCGCGGCGACCATCGGTCCGAGTATATTGTCGCGTTCGTCGATGAGGTCATCCCCGAGCAAAACCGCAAACGATTCGTTGCCAACGTGCATTTTCGAGCGAAGCACCGCATGCCCGAGTCCACGCGGTTCACCCTGACGGACGTAGTGCATATCGGCGAGAGCAGTGGATTGTTCGACTGACGCGAGTCGCGACGAGTCCCCCTTTTGACGAAGAGCGCTTTCTAGCTCGGGAGCATTGTCAAAGTGGTTCTCGAGTGCGTTCTTGTTTCGACCCGTGATCATGAGAACGTCGGTGAGTCCGTTTCGCACGGCTTCTTCGACAACGTACTGGATGGCAGGTTTGTCGACGACGGGAAGCATCTCTTTTGGCATCGCCTTGGTGGCGGGTAGGAATCGAGTGCCCAGACCGGCGGCGGGAATGACCGCCTTGGTGATGTGAGATGACATTGGTTAAGGATACCGTTGCGCGTCCTCTTTATGATGGGCACATGACCACCCATGCCGACAAAGCGGAATTGCGTGCCTTTGTTCGATTGACACGTGCCGCTCGCTTGACAGAGGAACTAGTCTCGGCTTCGGACAATTTCGAACAGTTTCTCGTCTTTTTGGCAGACCAATACGGGTGGCGCCGAATCGCTGCGTTCATTCCGACCCCCACCGAACCGCCCATCGCGCGCGGCCTCAACACGTTGGTCCTAGCTGGCGTTTCCGTGATTGTCCCGGTTTCGGCAGTGGATGGGCGGCTGGAGTGGATGGAACTTGGCCCCGACACAATTTGGTCGACGACGAACGATTCGATGGGGATGCCGATTCCTTCCACGGGTGCGAACGTTTTGCCTACCGATCTTGGCGCGGTGCTGATCCCTGCCGCCGCCGTCGACCGCGATGGGAACAGACTCGGGTGGGGTAAGGGGTTCTACGACCGTTTTCTGCCGTCAGTCGAGGGAAAGCCGCTGTTGATTGCCGTGGTGTTCGATTCCGATTGCGTTGTCGAAGTCCCGACGGAAGAGCACGACGCACCGGTTGGCGCGATTCTCACCGAAACCGAAATCTTGTTCACTCAGTAGTGAGGTGGCTTTTCCGCCTTGAGCCGTTCGTCGTTGTCGGTCTCTGGGTGACGTTCGGGTTCCGGTGCGGGCGTCGGGTCAGTCCCGGGTGGGGCCGGGCGAACAACTCGGCGCCTAGGAGGCTTCTTGTCCGTCACGCAGAATTCTTTCGATCTGATCGGCGACAAGGTCGGGGCTGAGGAACAGCTGGAGCTCGTGTATTCGGGCATATCGCCAACCGCAGCGAGCCAGCATGTTCGGCCGAATTCGCAGTCCTTCGCGAAGTGTCATTGGCATGATGTTGTCGTCAATATCAATCGCGACACAATTGTCGCCCTTGCGCGCTGCGAGCGGAATCCCTGGTACGTCGGTGAGAAGCGTCATGCCACGAGCACTGAGGCGTGTTCCGAGGTCATGCATCAGCGGGTGTTGTTCGCTCTGGTGCGGAACAAACGCGAGAGTTTCGTCGACGAACCGCCCGAGAGAATTGACACCTTTCGACATACGCTCATCGCGGAGTTCCGCGATGCTCAGTGCCGAAATCACCGTGAGGTGGCGTGTCGCCCGAGTCATCGCGACCGCGATAAGGCGCGCTCCATCCTCCGTCGACAGCGAACCGAGGTCACTGAGGACGCGACCGTGGGGGCTGCGACCAAAACCGAGGGCAAAAATCACCCGATCGCGCGTCACCGCCGACGCTTGTTGCAAACTGAGTACGACGAATGGCGCATCCGCGTGACGGGTGAAGAAATCCTGCAATGTCCGGTTCGCTGGCAATGCGCCGTGGATCGCTTCCTGCACGCGCGCCACGGTAACGGATGACGCGCTGATCACCATGAGCGAGTGCTCTGGGTGAAGCGTCGCATGCTCGACGACGTTCGCAACAATGGCATCGAGTTCGGTGGCGGTCGCTTCAATACGGCCTGTCTTTTCGTCGAGCGGACCTTTGCCCTCGACGGTGATAAACGACAATCCGCTTTCGCCGAGTGACGCCGAGGCGAGGGGCCACGCGCGTAAGCCTCCCGAATACATCTGACGAGAAATCTGTGCAGCGAGTCCGGTCCCGAGAGGACGGTACGACATCGACATCGCGTGGGTCGGCAGAATCTGCGCGAGTTCGGCCAGCGCCGAGCGCGACCCCAGCCCGGCATCAACCGAATCGTCCGGAGTCACGGTAAACGAGGTCGGACGGTCGGTGACGGGGTCACCGAATGTGACAATCTGGTCACCGCGGGAAATCGCGGGGGCAACCTCTGCGACCGACATCGCCCCGGCATCGACAAGAATCACAACATCGAATCGTTGGTGTGGCGCGAGGGTTCCAATTTCGTAAGGCGAGACACACCACACCGGCGCCAAAATGTCGGTCAACGTCGGTGCAACCGCCACGAGGTTACTGACGGACGTCGGACCTACGGTCAATGCCGTCTTGATCGCAGAGGTCTCGTCGGGAAGGTCGGTGATCGCGATTCGCCAAGCTTCCGCGAGTGAATGGGCAAGTTTCTGGGCATTACCCGTGATGTGGGCCTGGTCGACGAGTCGGTAATCGTTCTCAAGGCGATCCAGAATCATCGTATCTGCGCCGAGTAACTGTCCCCGATCCGCGATGATCGCTTCGAGGACCCCGCGCCACCACGCAAGGTGAAGTTCGGCGGTGATGATGTCGCGCGTAACCATTCGCCCAGCAAAAACGTTGAGAAGCCCTTCGAGCCCGCGTTCACGCATGGAATCCACAATCGCACTGCGTTCGTGAACCGTGTCGATGCTCGTGCTATCGGCGGCCAGCGCCGCAACCAACTCGGATACGGCGGAACGAGGTTCGATGTCTAGCCGACGAGCAAGCGGTCCGTTAAGCAAGGCGACGTCGGACAGAACCTGGTCAAGTTGTTTTCCCAGACCAACAAAACCGGCCGGTACCGAGGGCCGGTAGGCCGCGTTGACCAGTGTGTTCCACTGCATTCGGGCGCCGCTCGCAACCGTGAGCGCATCGAGCATGTCGGGAACGTGTGCACCGGGGCGAACGAACTCTTTCGCGAGTTTCTTGAGCCGGCGTCTCTGGGCTCCGGGAATGGCGTCATCGCGCGTCGTGGGTGTGTAGGCCGCGACGAAGTCGTCGATAGACCTGTCGAAAAGTTCGGGCGTGAATCTGTCCAACGTTGCGCTGACACCGTTCAGAGTGTCCAGTCGATACCGAAGGTCATCTAACGAGGATCCCGCTCCCACCGGCGTCGGCTCGAGAATTTCCAACGCCATGCTTTCGAGCGTTGACAGGCTGGTTGTGTCGAGGCGAGTGGCCGCGTGTAATGCCGCGGAGGCCTGCGCGGCGTTATCAAAGTGCGCCGTCGCCCATGGTGAGGCCGCGCGGGCGGATTGGAACTGGCCAAGATCAGCGGCCGCGAGGAGCGTACTTACGACCTCGTCCATTGTTGAAGTCAGGGCGATGACCGAATCAACATCAAGCGACACTTCGTTGGTTGCTTCGGTCGTATTGGCCAAACGCGCGAGTTCCCGAATCGCATCGAGAACGCTGACACGGAAACGCGGGTCGGGTTGGTTGAGCGCCGTCCGGTAATCGCCGATGACGCTGCGTATTCGTATTAGCGCCGTATCAACATCCATCGTGTTGGGTACGGGTGTTTTTTCAATTCGGCTGATTGAACGGATGAGGTCAGCCTTGATGGTGGAGGGCGACGCACCCAGCCCGTCGAGCCCCAGATTTCCAAAGCTGCGGCGTATGCCGTCTAGTCGTGCTCGACGAGGACCCGCGACGAGGACTCGCTTGCCCGAACGAATGAGTTCGCCCACAGCATTGACGATGGTTTGCGTCGCGCCCGATCCTGACGGAGTGCCGACGACAATCGAGTTACCGGCAACAATGTGGGCGATGATTCGCTCCTGTTCGGCATCCGCATCGAGCAACAGGCTGTCGGTATCAAGGCTTCGCGTGTCCGAATTCCCAGGGTCTACCGCTGCGTGACTCTCGGCAAAGATGCCCATCGAGTTCGGGTTCCCGCCGATCGTATCGAGCAGCGGGTGGTCGAGAACGCGAGCGGCACTCACCATGTTCGATGCAACGTCACTCAAATTGGCAATCGCGAGTGTGGGGACAACCATTGCGCCGTCAATGTGGGCAATGAGACCGTGCAACCGATCGAGCGCACCGTTAGGTCGGAAGGACCCGTTGTCATTGGTCAGCGCGACGAAAGTCCGCTCATCAAGGGCGATGCCGAATTGGTAAGCGAGTTCGCGAGCGAAAGCGGGGTTGAGGTGCAAAGCGCCCGTCAACTGAACCTCGAGGTCGTCCCCTTTGCGGTGCATCGAAATTGGACGCAGCAGCATCGGCGCCGTGAAATGCTCGTCGCCGTTCATCCAGGACACGAGGCCGACGGCGAGGAACACCGAGTCGATTCCGCGTGCGGCGGCGAGTTCGACCGCTTTGTCGTTGATGCGCAACGCGCTTTGGCGGGCACGGTGAAGCGCAACATCATCGCGAACAAGATTTCGCAAAAGTGTCGGCGTGCCGGCAAAGAATCGGGCGAGGCCGCCGGGGTGACCTGTGCTCAGTTCGATCGCGACGTGGCTGGGGAAATGCAGAAGGGGGTTCGTTCCACCAAGTTTCGACAGTTCGCGTCGCCACTTTTCCCACACAGTGTCGGCGACGTTGGTGATTGTCGCCGTTGCGTTACCAGTGGCGAGGTTTGACGGGTCATCGAACGCAGACAGCGCGCGGGAAATGTCGCCTGTCCAGTCGCTCTCGTCCGACTCCAACACGCTTTTACGCTATCGGGAACCCTGTAAAAAACAGGGAACCACTCCGATGGCTGAATTTACAGTCAAAAATATAAGGAGTGCCGCTGGAGCGAACAAGTCCAGTGGACTTGTTCGTCATACTCGACCGGTCACCAATTCGACGGTTTTAAGTGGTGCCGCTGGAGCGAACAAGTCCAGTGGACTTGTTCGTCATACTCGACCGGTCACTAATTCGACGGTTTTAAGGAGTGCCGCTGGAGGGACTCGAACCCCCAACCCTTTCCTTAGGACGGAACTGCTCTTCCATTGAGCTACAGCGGCGTTAACTACATTCAACCACGGTTGGGTTTTAGGCAGCGAGGTAGTCGTTCCAGGCCGGCACGTCTCGGTCGATTCCACGCACCAGCCACGATGTTCCACGGGGTTGCCTGGGTTGACTGGACAGAGACCACCCGAGTTCCCGCAGGGTGCGATCAGCCTTCTCGTTGTTGCAGCGGACACAGCAGGCGACGAGATTTTCCCAGCTGTCAGATCCGCCGCGCGATTTGGGTTGGACGTGATCGATCGTGTTGGCGACCTTGCCGCAATAGGCGCAACGATGGTTGTCTCGACGCAGCACGCCACGCCTCGTGAGCGGCACGCCACTCGCCATCGGCACGCGGACGTAGCGGCTGAGGATGATGACGCTGGGCCGATCCCACAAGCCCGAGATCCCAAACACCGGGTTATCGGGTTCGTGGGCGAGAATGTTCGCTTTTCCGGTCATGACGAGCACGATGGCTCGGCGATCCGAAACCACTGCGAGTGGCTCGTAACCGGCGTTGAGGACCAGGGTTCTCATGGTGTTCCTTTCGGTCCCACATGGGGTGTGGGTTTTCGGGGTTCTGCCACCGTTTCTCGATTCGGGCACAAAAAAAGCACCGTCTTCACAGACGATGCCTTCCGTTGTCGCAACCGTATCGGTGCGAAACGACGCTCGGACTTATCGGGTGTTCCCAGTCGAATCCTCGGGGGGAGGCTCTGTGGGCACCCGTCAATCCGCAAACGAGTCGAGTTGTGGTGGTCACGTGCTCAGACTACGCCAGTGAATCCCGTCACTCGGTATTGGCGCGCTAGTTAATTCCCACGCGCACGATGTAGTAATTAGCGGTCCAGATGCGGCGAATGCTGACGTATCCACCCGCGGCCGGGGCGTCAAGGATTTTTCCGTTGCCGGCATAGATTCCGTCGTGACCCGCCATGATGACGAGGTCGCCGGGCTTGGCGTCGGCGAGTTGAATCGGTCGACCCATCGCCGCTTGCGCACTTGCACTGTGAGGAAGCGCGACACCGAACTGTGCATAGACAAATTCGACGAGTCCCGAGCAATCGAAGCCAGCAGGGGACGCACCACCGTAGAGATAGGGAACCCCGATGTATTGCTTGGCAACGTCGAACACTTTCGAGAGTTTGAAGTCGGGATACGGCGGATTCTCGACGTAGTCCTCGGCGGACGGTCCGTGGTACTCCGGGAAGACGATGCCGGCCGCGGCAACGCGCTGGATTTCGGCGAAACTCGCGGCACGGAATTGCGATTGGCCAACGGCGAGCGCCGTCTCGCTGGTGACAACGACATCTTGCGTGGCTTCGGCAGCGTTGATGGTTTCGGGCCTGAACGCATAGGCCGGCAGTGCAACGGTTCCCACAAGAGCAGAGATGAGCGCAAAGACACAGACCCTGCGAGCGTTTTCACTCACCATCGCGCGACCCGCGCTGCGTGCGGTTGGGGTTATTCCGCGAATCACGCGGGCGATGAAACGAACGACGTCACCGATGGCGAGAGCTGTGGTGTGGCCGATCCGAAAGAAAGCGTTATCCAAGAGTTTGCTCCTGAGCCCGAGGCGCTTCACCTCCCCGTCATTCAGTTTGTTTAGCCTCACACAGACGGGGGACTCGGGTCGTGTGGGGCTGTTCTGTGTGCGCTGTGGCGCGATTGGAACTTTAGTAGTCTACCGAGCGACCCTATGAACGGGCTAAGCGAGTCCCTCGGCGTGGCAAAACTATCGAATTGTGAACCATGTGGATTGTTTAGACTTGGGTCATGTCTGACTTCCGCCTTCCACCCGAGCTCGTCCCAGTTGACGGCCGGTTCGGATGCGGTCCGTCCAAAATTCGGCCGGAACAAGTCGACTACCTTGTCGCGAACGCACACCTATTAGGGACATCCCACCGACAGAAGCCCGTGCGTGAAATTGTCGGACGAGTGCGTGCGGGACTTGCAGACCTCTATCGATTGCCCGACGGCTACGAAGTGGTCCTGGGCAACGGTGGCTCAACGGCTATGTGGGATGCGGCGGCGTTTTCGCTCATCGACAAGCGCAGCGCGCATCTGTCCTTCGGGGAGTTCGGGCAGAAATTCGTGACAGCCGCGAGCGCACCGTGGCTCGCCGCACCGGCCGTCGTCCAGGGTGATCCGGGAACCGTCTCGGCATTCGCCGGCGACGAGGAAGCAGACGTGTTCGCCTACGCCCACAACGAAACGTCGACCGGAGCGATGGCTGCGGTACGTCGTCAGGGGCCGGCGGGGTCGCTCACCGTGGTCGATGGAACAAGCGCCGCCGGCGGTGTCGATATCGATGTGCTCGAGACAGACGTGTATTACTTCGCACCGCAAAAGAACTTTGCGAGTGACGGCGGCGTGCGGTTCGCTCTCATGTCCCCCGCCGCCATCGAACGAATCGGACGAATCGCCGCGTCGGATCGCTACATCCCCGAATTCTTGTCACTCAGCATCGCGGTGGATTATTCGCGCCTCGACCAGACGCTCAACACTCCCGCAATCGCGACGCTGCTGTTGTTGGACGCGCAGATCCAGTGGATCAATGACAACGGCGGGCTCGCCTGGGCACACGCGCGCACGAAGGATTCGTCAGACCGCATTTACGCGTGGGCCGAGGCTCACCCGAACGCGTCACCGTTCGTCGCAAACCCTGAACACCGTTCGCAGGTTGTCGCAACGATTGACTTCGATAAGAGCGTCGATGCGAGCCGCGTTTCCGCGATGTTGCGTGCGAACGGGATTGTCGATATCGAGCCGTATCGCAAGCTCGGGCGCAATCAACTTCGAATCGCGACATTCACCGCGGTCGAACCGAGCGACGTCTCTCGACTTCTCGGAGCCATCGACGCGGCAATCGCCGCTCTTTAGTCGTCCTCGTTAGAACCGTCTTCGCTGCCAGTATCGTCGACAGCGTCGAACACGTCCGTGTCGTCGAACGGTGATTCGACGATGTCCGCGAGATCTACCGAGTCGACATCGTCGTCAAAATCATCGTCATCGTCATCGTCATCGTCGATGTCCAACATTTCGTCATCCTCGTCGAGTTCGTCATCGGGCACGACCACGATGGCCTCTTCCATTCCCGCGGCGATCGATTCCTCGTACTCACGAAGACGGTCCACCCACGGGACCCACTCGGGGGCTTGAATCGCGTCGTCTCCTGCAAGGAGTTCGGTCTCGAGAACTGTCGTCGATTTGCCGTCGACGGCGAGGGATGCGACCCAATCCCACCCGATGTAACCCGGCAGGTTGGAGCCGAAACGCACGTTGGCGATGCCGTCAGATTCCTCAGACGAGAGCACCGACCCGATCGTGTCGGCCGGAGTGATTGTCTCGAGTGCGGCGCGCGCCGCCTTCTCGAGTGCTTTAGGCGTCAAAGTTATCCGCAACCTTTCGAAGGACGGCCGCGATCTTGCGGGCGTGAGAATTTGCCGGGTAGTGCCCCTGGCGCAAATCTGCGCTGGCTGATTCCAGCAGACGGATAACGTCTTCGACGATGACAACCATGTCGTCCGCGGGTCGGCGACGGCTCCGCACAACCGATTGAGGTTCTTCCAGGATTAGGACACCGTGCGCCTGGAGTCCGCGCTTGCCATCGACCGTGCCGTACTCGACGCGCGCACCGGGCTGAGCCGTCGTGCCGGCCGGCATCGCAGAAGCGTGCAAAAAGACCTCGACGCCGTCATCGCCGTGGATAAATCCAAAACCCTTGTCCTCATCGAAGAACTTTACTTTTCCGGTTGGCATTGTCTCTCCTTGTGACCTGACTCTTACCGAGGATACCTGTCGGCACGATAAACTATTCGGATGCCTTCTTCTCATGACGTTTCAACACGACTGGGCACGATGTCACACCGCGAGCTCGAGACCCTCGTCTTGACGCGGCGATGGCAATTGGGCAAACAACACGACCTGCACGACCTCGCTGACGCGTTGCTTTCGACCGAATCGATTGTGTCGACTCTTCGGTCGCTCGCACGACCCGAACTTGTCGCCCTCACATCGGGAACATCTGGTCGCCACGCGCGGGACATTCTGCTTGCCGACGCATCCGCGTCGCCCTACCCCGAGGTTGCCGCGTTGCTCCCCGCCCTTCTCGATCAGCCGGCTCCGGTCGAATCGGAACCCGTCGGCGACGGCACCAGTATCGCGCTTCACAGCGTCGTCGCCCTTCGTGACCTCGTTGAGTGGGTCGCCGGCGAACCCCTCACCATGGGGGCAGCGGGAAGCTTGCTCCGAGCAGAGGAAAAAATCCTGGCTGCCGGGCTCGTCGTGTCCGAAGAGGATGCGATCGCGTTGGCACGTATCGCCGAAGCCGCCGGGCTCGTCCGCACCATCGACCGTCGACTGTATGCGACCACGCGCGGGATTGCCCTGTCCGATGACCTCGTTGCGTTGTGGTCCGCCGCTTTCGGCGCAATTACGGCTGACCTTGGACCGTCCGTGCGAGAAACCTGCGCTTCCGAAGGTCGCCTCGACGAACCGTTCCTCGAGTGGGTTTTGCCATTACGAAACACGCACGAATCCGACGTCGTGCGCCGCGTCGCCGTCGAGTCACGCCTTTTCGGCTTGACGGCGGGAGGCACCACCGAACTTGGGCGAATCGCGAGTACCGACATCGAATCGGTTGCCGCCTTCTTCGCGCCGTTTCTGCCCGAACTCCAGACCTCGGTTTACGTGCTGGATGATTTGAGCATCATCGCACCGGGCCCGATTACGACGGACACCGCGCAGTTCCTCGCCCAGATTTCACGCCTGGAAACTCGCGGGCTTGCACCCAAGAGGCGCCTCGACCCGGCGCTCATCCTGCGGGCGATTGCGGCGGGGACGACCGTCGAATCCATCATTGTGCGTCTAACCGAACTGTCGCTCACGCCGGTATCGGCAGCCGTCACGTCGACCATTGCGGACATCGCCAATAACGGTCGGTTCATTACCCTCAACGGAACGGGAACGGATACCGCCGCTAAGGCCTCGCACCCCGAACTGGGCGAGATGCTCTTGACCGACCCGCGCCTTCAGCGACTCGCTCCCGTCAAGGTTGATGACCTATCCGTCTTGTATGGCGCATCCCGTTTGCGCGTCGAAACCGCACTCGTCGAAAATAGATACACCGTTGTTGCCCCCGCGATGGAACCCGTCATTGCCGAACCCAACGCCCCGACCGCGTTGTTGGAACTTGCGGAAAATCTATTCGCGACGGGACTTGGGTCTACCCACCTCGAGCGGGCGCTCATCACCGCGGGCAAGACTCGTACCAAGGTCACTCTGCTTGTCGAAACGAGCACGGGGAACAAGACAATCACCCTCGAACCTCGCCACGTGGCAAACGGGCGCGTCCGCGGGCTCGACACCGTCGCCGACGTCGAACGAACACTTCCTATTTCCGCCATCATCGAACTTCTAGCAGTCGGAGAGTAACGCGTGAACGGTCCCCTCATTGTCCAGAGTGATCGAACGGTGCTGCTCGAGGTTGGTCATGATCAGGCAACCGACGCGCGTCACGCGTTGGCGGTCTTCGCCGAATTAGAACGGGCACCGGAACACATTCACACATACCGAATCACGCGCCTTGGACTGTGGAACGCGCGCGCGGCCGGCCACACCGCCGAGGAAATGCTCGCGACACTCGAGACGTATTCGAAGTTCCCTGTCCCGCAGGTCGTGGCGACCGACATCGCAGACACCGTGTCGCGCTACGGCCGAATAGTCGTCGAGCGTGACGATGACGGTTTGTATCTCGAAGCACAGTCACCGCAGATCCTTGCCGAAGTGGTTCGAACCACCAAGCTCGCGCCCCTACTCGGAGTGGTGACGAGCGAGACCGTCGTTCGGCTCAACGACTGGGCGCGCGGAATCGTCAAACAAGAACTTCTAGGTATTGGCTGGCCCGCCGAGGACCGTGCCGGATTCACCGAGGGAACACCAATGACGGTCGCCCTCGACAACACGACGTGGCAACTGCGCGGTTACCAGCGCGAAGCAATCGACCTGTTCGATAAGTCGGGTGCGGGTGTGGTCGTTCTCCCGTGTGGCGCTGGCAAAACTGTCGTCGGAATCGGCGCGATGGTCGAGGGTCAATCCTCGACGCTCATCCTCGTGACCAACTCGGTTTCGGCTCGACAATGGCGGGACGAAATCATTGCCCGCACGACGCTGACCGCGGAAGACATCGGCGAATACTCCGGTGAAAAGAAAGAAATCAAGGCGGTTACCATCGCGACCTATCACATCCTGACCGCCAAGCGGCGCGGTGAATTCGCACACTTACCGCTCTTGGACGCGAACAACTGGGGACTCATCATTTACGACGAGGTCCACTTGTTGCCTGCACCGGTGTTCAAACTAACCGCGGATTTGCAAGCGCGTCGCCGACTCGGATTGACCGCCACTCTGGTGCGCGAGGACGGCAAGGAGGGCGATGTCTTCAGCCTGATCGGCCCCAAGCGTTTCGACGCACCGTGGAAAGAGATCGAGGCTCAGGGGTTCATCGCGCCGGCGCGCTGTGTTGAAGTACGTGTGTTGCTCGAATCCGACGAGCGAATGGATTACGCGGTCGCGAACGAGCGGCAACGATTCCGCATCGCGGCAACGAGCCCGGCGAAGCGTCCCATCATCTCGCGGTTGATCGCGCAGCATCCCGACGACCAGATTCTCGTCATCGCGCAGTATCTCGACCAGATTGATGACGTGTCAGGCACGCTTGAGTTGCCAACCATCACCGGCGCGACTCCCGTCGACGAGCGGGAAGTGTTGTACGACAAGTTCCGCACCGGCGAGATTCGTGTGTTGCTTGTGTCAAAAGTCGCGAATTTCTCGGTTGATTTGCCCGACGCGTCCGTTGCGATTCAGATCTCTGGGTCGTTTGGATCGCGGCAAGAGGAAGCGCAACGCCTCGGTCGAATTTTGCGCCCGAAGAGCGACGGCCGCAGCGCCGTTTTTTACACCGTTGTTGCCCGCGATACCGTCGAGCAAGATTTTGCGCAGAACCGTCAGCGGTTCCTCACCGAGCAGGGCTACGCCTACGAGATAGTCGACGAAAGCGCTATTTAGCAACGAAGTCACAACCACGCGCGTTATCCCCAGATTGACGCGGGTGACCTGACAGCGCCACAATCCTGAACGACACTAGCGGCATGACCAGTTTCCACGTTGACGCACACGCCCTCGATGGCGCCGCGTCCCACATCACCCGCACCATCGAATCGATTCACACAGACATTGCCAGCCTCACGAGCCAACTTCGGGGACTGGACAGTTCATGGTCCGGACCGGCCGCGCTAGCCTTCTCGAGTGTCGTCGACGAATGGATGTCGGCTAGTGCGCGTGTGACCGAGGCGTTGGGCGATATTGGCACTGCCCTCCGACAAATACAAACGCACTACCTGGAAACGGAGCATGCAAACGTGCGAATCCTCGGTCGCTGATAAAGAGAACGGGGGCGGCTTTCGCCACCCCCGTCCGAGTTATTCGGGCTAGAAGCCCATGCCTCCGCTGGGGTCACCCGCGGGAGCGGCGTGGGCCGCCTCCGGCTTTTCGGCGATAACAGCTTCGGTCGTAAGGAACAGTCCAGCGATCGAGGCCGCGTTGAGCAAAGCCGAACGCGTCACTTTGACCGGGTCGCTAATCCCCGCAGCGAGCATGTCAACATACTCACCGGTTGCTGCGTTGAGGCCCTGGCCGATGGGAAGGCTACGAACCATGTTGACGACAACACCGGGCTCGTGGCCCGCGTTGAGCGCGATCTGACGCAACGGCGATTCGATAGCCAAGCGAATGATGTTGACGGCGGTCTGCTCGTCTCCGACCAACTTGAGCTTGTCGAGTACCGACGCAGCCTGAAGAAGCGCAACGCCACCGCCGGGGACAATTCCCTCTTCAACCGCAGCCTTCGCGTTGCGAATGGCGTCCTCGATGCGGTGCTTGCGCTCTTTGAGTTCAACCTCAGTCGCGGCGCCCGCCTTGATAACGGCAACGCCGCCAGCAAGCTTGGCGAGACGCTCCATGAGCTTCTCACGGTCGTAATCAGAATCAGTGTTCTCAATTTCGGCACGAATCTGCTTTACGCGACCGGCAACGGCCTCGGACGTGCCACCGCCTTCAATAATCGTGGTTTCATCCTTGCTGATGACGACCTTGCGTGCAGTGCCGAGCAAGTCAAGCGTGACGCCGTCAACCTTGAGACCGACCTCTTCGCTAATGACCTGGCCACCGGTGAGAATGGCGATGTCCTGCAGCATGGCCTTGCGGCGGTCTCCGAAACCGGGAGCCTTGACGGCGACCGACTTGAAAATACCACGAATCTTGTTGACGACGAGAGTCGCGAGAGCATCTCCATCAACGTCTTCAGCCACGATGAGGAGCTGCTTTCCGGACTGCGCGACCTGTTCGATAACGGGAAGGAGGTCCTTGATCATCGAGATCTTGGAGTTGACAATGAGGATGTACGGGTTTTCGAACACCGTTTCCATGCGCTCTGGGTCGGTGACGAAATATGCCGACAAGTAACCCTTGTCAAAACGCATTCCCTCGGTCACTTCGAGCGTGGTGCCGAACGTGTTCGACTCCTCGACGGTGACGACGCCTTCTTTACCAACTCGGTCAATGGCTTCGGCGATGAGATCTCCGATTTCGGTGTCGGCGGCAGAAATGGATGCAGTCGCGGCAATTTCAGCCTTCGTCTCGACATCCTTGGCGTTCTTGAGAAGCTGTTCGGTCAACGCCGCAACGGCCTTATCGATTCCGCGGCGGAGGCTGATCGGGTCAGCGCCAGCGGCAACGTTACGAAGACCTTCGCGAACAATGGCCTGTGCGAGAACGACAGATGTTGTGGTGCCGTCTCCGGCGACATCATCGGTCTTCTTGGCAACCTCTTTGACGAGTTCTGCGCCAATCTTTTCAAACGGGTCTTCGAGCTCGATTTCTTTAGCGATCGAAACACCGTCGTTCGTGATTGTGGGGGCGCCCCACTTTTTTTCCAATACGACGTTGCGGCCACGGGGCCCAAGCGTCACCTTGACTGCGTCGGCCAAAATGTTGAGGCCGCGCTCGAGGCCACGACGGGCCTCTTCGTTGAATGCAATTAATTTGGCCATGATGTGTGTCTGTCCTCCAGGACGTAGGTCATGTCATTGGCACTCACGGTGTGCGAGTGCTAACTCTAAGTTTGGCACTCTCGACAGGAGAGTGCAAATTGGCTGTGGAAAAACTAGCGACGTTTTGCTTCGAAATAACCGCTCGTCGTCGGAACCAACTCGATCCACGTGCGACCGGGAGCCAGAGTGACGCTTTCGCCATTCGCCAACGTGAACACCGTCATCGCATCGGGCTGGGTTTTGGTCCACGTGGCCTCGACAGTCTTGCCGCCGGTCGAGATCCAGGCAACGCCCTCGCCGACCACAAGGGCTTTCGGAACATCGCCGTATTCACTCGACTCATCGACCAATTGCACAACGACATTTCGAGCGGTCAATTGCTCGTCGTGTTCGTCAACATCCCTTTCTCCGCCTGCTTGGAGACGGCCATAAACGCCCGATTGGGGGTCGAACTCCCACGACGGAGAGTTGTAGCGCGAGAACGATGCGATCAGTCGCCTGGCCGTCTTTCCCTCTGCCAGGGCACTCGGGACGACTCCGTCACCGGCGAATTCAAATGCTGGGGCGGGCGGTGCCAGGTCTGATCGTGCCTCAATCAACTCTTTCGCACGAACAATCACGTTGTGCGGCGCGATCTTTGTGTCCGAGCGATAGATGTAGGCCTCCGTGCCCGATTGCCCGTGAATCACATTTTCCAGCCCGGTGTCAATCATCATCTGCACAAACCGCTGCTGACCGCCCGAATACGCAATAACCCCACCGAAGGGCAACGCGATGTCTGGGTCCATCGGCCGAATCGATCGAACTGATCCGATATCGGTGGGGATTACCGAATGCCATATAGCGAGATAACGGGAAAGTCCCCCCTCGACAAGTTCCTCAAAAACGATGTCCGCGTCGTTGAGCCCGACCTGGGGGCGTGCCTCGGGGCTGTTATCAATCTTTGCCATTAACACTGGGTGGTCAAGGGATCCGAAAGTGACGGGGACTCCCGAGAGTGGCGCGTATTCAACCGGCGTGGGAGTTGCCGACGGTGTCGCACTCGGATTGAGGCTTTGCCCGGAAATTAATCCGGGCAATTGAATCGCCGCGACGGCAGCGAGAGCCGTCGCCAACACCACGCCGAGGGCTATGAGCAGAAACTTTTTCATCCGAATATGCCCGATCTGGCCTGGTTAGCGAATCAGGTCTGTGCCCACGAGCACAGTAACTTTCGCTCCGGGGTAGGCGTCGGATTGCTTCACCACCGCGATTCCGAGGTTCTCAGCGACGCTCGTCGCGAGCGGAAGGTCTTCGTCCGGGCCGTACAGAACAACACTGATCTCGATGGTGGCATCCGCCGCATCCGCATTAGAGACGCTCGTCCAGCCCTGTGTCGTGAGGATCGCCGCGACATCCTCATCGAGAGTCGCGGAGGTCGTTCCGTTGAGCACGGTGATGGTGAGTTGGTTAAGTTCTTCCTCAGTGAGGAGTTTCGGATCGACGTCAGGAATCTCTGGAGCCGGCGTCGTCGTGATTCCAAACGCCGAGATATCAATCTGCTGCAGGTTCCTGGCATCGAGGACGGCGACTCCGACCAGTGCGGCAAGAATGATCCCCGCGGTGACACCAACCGAAATCAACGTCGTGACCCACCACGGGCGACGATAAACGGGCTGGCGGTGAGCGCCAGCGCGCCCAGCGTAGGCACTCCTATCGTCAAATCGGTCCTGCTGTTTTTTTGCCACGCGCACGTCACATCCGTCTGCAGTCTGTCGGTCTAAAGTTTGCTCGTCTCGGCAAAACTTCGAACCAAAATCGGGTCATATCGCCTCGCGGCGGGTGATTCCATTATCCCGTATAGACGTTGGTAGTAGCGCACGAGTGGCAAGTTCCACACTTTTCGCACCAACGATTCTTTCGACCGAGTGGGTCCCCAGTTCTCGCGTTCAAACTCGATGAAGTCGACATCCTCGGGAGACAACCCTGACCCGCCATGCACCGTGACCTGTCGACCAAGGGGGTCGGTCGACGCGATGGGCACGCCGTCGAGACTCAACACGAAATCGCCCTCGATTCCCAACTCATCCGCCGCGTCCCCAATCCTCGAGATGACCCGACGACCGTCAAGCGATATCCATCGCACTGTCGCCCGCGCGCAATACGTCACAAACTTCTCACGCTCGGCGGGATCGAGATACACGAGTACCGCGGGCGACGACACCACGATTGTCGCCTTCGGTGTGGCCTTTCGGGCACGCGCCACCGCGGCACGAATTTCTGCCACCGCGTCACCGGCCGTCAAGGTCGGCGGAGACTGCGCGACGATGTCCGCCGCCGCCCGCACGATGTCGAGACGGTCGGATTGCTCGGGCCACACGAGCGCCTCGAGCCAATCTCGGTCGGTCGGTTTGGACACGTCGAGAGGATTGAGGTCGATCCCCTCGCGATACACGATGTTCGGGCGTCGAGGTGGGTTCGCTCCCCAGCCCGCAATGTCAGCAACAAGCGAGACCTTCGACGGACCGTCCGCAGGATGCGACGTCACCGAACGCCCCGGCGCATTCCATTTGTACGAGTAGCGGTCCGGAAAGAGCGTCAAGCCCGCCGAGGCTCCCACTTCGATCAGGGCGATGGGTCCGCGGATGCGGTCGAGCGCGACAAGCAGCGGAGTGCAGCGGCGGGGGTCGTTCGTTTGCGTCGCACGCGTCTTTGCCAATTTTGCGATGGCCGGCCACAGCGCGATGAAGTCGCCGCGGGCGGTCTCGAACGGGCGGAGCGGAACACCGGCAACTCGGGCGCACGTCAGAACGAGGACAGGTTGGCGTTTGGCAAGCGGAAGTTTTGTGACGAGGGCGAGAAGTTCGTCGTCGTCTGCGATTCCGAGCGCCCAGTCGCGATAGCGCGGTGACTCTGCACCTTCGGCGCTGGCGAAACGGCGAAACCAGTCGGCGGTTCCATCCCGCTCGCTGTTTGCCATGTTTCCGAGTTTAATGGTGAGCATGACCGAAAACCCCAGCGAGCGAACTGACGCCGAGTGGCGCGAGGCTCTTACCCCCGAACAATTCCACGTGCTGCGCGAGGCCGGCACCGAGCGCCCCTGGACGGGCGAACTCCTCGAAGAGGATCGGGCTGGCTTCTACACGTGCGGCGGATGCGGTGCTGAGTTATTCGTCGCCGGCACCAAATTCGACAGCCACTGCGGATGGCCGTCGTTCTACGAGACCATCAACCCCGAGGCGGTCGTCTTGCTCGAGGACAACACTCTCGGACAGACCCGCACCGAGGTTCGGTGTGCGTCGTGCAACGGTCACCTCGGTCACGTCTTCCCCGACGGATTCGGGACCCCCACGGGCCTGCGCTACTGCATGAATTCCATTGCGCTGAAGTTCACGCCGGACGCATAATCTGAGCCTCGAGTGAGGATTGAACTCACGACCCCTTCATTACGAGTGAAGTGCTCTACCACTGAGCTATCGAGGCATCGCCGTTACGGCAACCGCACTAGGTTATCACGGGCGCGCGACCGTGTTTAGGTAGTGGTGACCCCACTCACTTCGACGAACAAGGCCTCGAGCGAGAGCAATGGCGTGACATTTCGTTCGATTCGTCCGCGGGCGACATCAATCGCGTCAAGGATTCGAACCGCGTGTGCCGCATCGTGATGAGTGAGCCACGCGGTGATACCGTCTTCGAACTCGGGGTTGGTCAGCGGCACCTCGCCACCGAGTGCAACAACGAGAATGTCGCGGTACAGCGACTCGAGGTCGGTCAGAACCCGGTCAACACCGTCGCGCAACGACCGAGTTGCCCTGCGCTTTTGGTTTTCTTCGAGATTTTTCACTTGCGGCCGGAGACCGATGGGCACCGCCTCACCGGGGGCGAGCCCGAGTGACTGCAGAAATTCGGATCGTTCGGATTCGTCGCGCGCCTCGTTGTAGGCCTTGGCGTCATCGGTCGCAAGCATGACTATTTCGGCAGCCGCGTTGACGGCTTCCGACACTGCGCGAATTCCAAGAACAAGCGACAGGCTTCGCGCTCGACGCTCGCGCGCTTCGGGTGTCGTCGCAAGGCGACGCGCCATCCCGATGTGGCTCTGGGCGTGACGAGCCGATTGTTCGGCAATCGCGACGTCGACTCCGTCACGGGCAACGAGCATCGCGGCGATGTCCGCGATGGGCGGAACCCCCAACCGCACGCTGTGGACGCGAGAACGAATAGTTGGGATCACGTCCGCTTCACTCGGTGCACAAAGAATCCAGACGGTTCGAGCGGCCGGTTCCTCCAGTGCCTTGAGCAGCACGTTCGAGGTTCGTTCGGCCATGCGGTCCGAGTCTTCGATGATGATGATTCGCCACGACGATGCGACCGGCGAACGGTACGAGGTCTCGACGAGGTCACGAACCTCGTCGATGGGGATCAACACGCGGTCGGTTGCGAGAACGGTGAGGTCGGGGTGGGTGAGCCCGCGCACCTGCCGGTCGACTACGTCCGCGTCTTCCCCCGCGCCCAACAGGTCGGCCGCAAAAGCCCTGGCGACAAGCGACCGCCCGGAACCGGCGGGACCGGTGATCAGCCACGACTGAGCGAGGGTGTCGGGATGGGCTGCGGCGGACCGCATCTGTGCGATGACGACATCGTGCCCGACGAGATCATCCCACAGTGCGGTCACGACAGTTCGCTCAATCGCGCGATAATCGCATCTCGAATCGCGTCGCGATCGAGGGTCGCATCGACGACGAGAAATCGTTGGGGTTCGGTTGCGGCCATCCCTAGGTAGGAATCGCGCACTCGAGTGTGGAATTCCAACGCCTCGGCTTCGAGCCGATCGAATTGCTTGTTTGCCGCATCCAGTCGGTCTCGACCAATCGCGGGGTCGAGGTCGAGCACGACGGTGACATCGGGCACGAGCCCCTCGGTCGCCCACATGCTCACGCCGCGAACTTCGTCGGGGTCGAGCACTCGGCCGGCTCCCTGATAAGCAACCGACGAATCGAGGTAACGATCTTGAATCACGACAGCCCCGCGTTCGAGCGCCGGTCGAACGACGGTCGCAATGTGGTGCGCGCGATCAGCCGCATACAGAAGCGCCTCGGCGCGTGGCGCGATGTGTCCGCGCGAGTGCAACACGATTTCGCGCAGTTCGGTTCCTAGGTCGGTACCGCCCGGTTCACGCGTGAAAACAACTTCGCGGCCCTGCTCGGTGTACCAGTCTCCAATGAGCGCCGACTGCGTACTTTTTCCCGTACCGTCACCGCCTTCAAGCGTGATGAACAGACCGGTCATTTCTTGGCTTTCGTCACACGTCGAATCGGAGTCTTCTTCGGAGCGGGACCCTTTGCGCGGCGATCAGCGATGAGTTCGACCGCACGTTCGTGCGAGACCTCTTCCGGCACTTCACCGGCCGGAATTGTCGCGTTCGTCTCGCCGTCGGTGACGTACGGCCCGAACTTGCCACTCTTGACCTTGATGGGCTTTCCGCTCACGGGATCGGGCTCGAGTTCTTTGATACTTGACGCCGAACGAGACCCGTATTTGGGTTGTGCGAACAGTTCGAGGGCTTGCTCGAGCGTGACATCGAAGATCGCTTGCTCGTTCTCGAGAGAACGCGAGTCGGTCCCCTTCTTCAAATACGGGCCGTACGGGCCGTTCTGCGCGGTGATGGGCTTCTCGGTTTCCGGGTCGGTTCCGACGCCGCGCGGAAGTTCGAACAACCGAATGCACGTTTCGAGGTCGACCGCGGTCGGGTCCATCGTCGAGAACAGCGACGCGGTGCGCGGCTTCGGGTCTTTGCCCTTGACCTTGCGCGGGGTGTATTCGGGAAGTGTGTACACCGGCTCGTCGCCCTCGAGAATCTCGGGGTCGATCGGACTTTCCTGGATGTACCCGCCGAATCTGCCGACACGGGCGGTAATCATGTTGGTGCCGTCGGCACTGACGCCGATGGCGCGTGACCCGGGCTCGGGGGCGTCACGAAGTTCACGAGCCTTTTCGAGCGTCAATTCGTCGGGCGCAAGGCCGTCCGGTACGGACACATTTCGTTTTTCGTCCTCACCCGTCTGAATCTCGAGATACGGACCGAATTTGCCGCTGCGAACAACAATGCCGTCACCAAGTGGGAACGAGTTCGCTTCGCGGGCATCAATCGTGGCCTTCCAATCGACACACGTGTTAACGAGACCGGCGTGTTCGCCCGTGCCGAAGTACCAGTGCTGAAGATAGTCGGTCCCTTTGAGCTCGCCGACCGAGATACGGTCGAGGTCGTTTTCGAGTTCGGCGGTGAAGTCATACTCGACGAAGTCGGTGTAGAAACGTTCGAGCAACGAGATCACCGCGAACGCCGTCCAACCGGGAACGAGTGCCGTCCCGCGCTTGGTCACATATCCGCGCTCGAACAGCACCCCGATGATGTTGGCATACGTCGACGGACGACCGATGCCCCGTTCTTCGAGCGCCTTGACGAGGCTCGCCTCGGTGAATCGCGGCGGCGGCGAGGTTTCGTGCGGTTTTGGTGTCACCTCGGGGACCGTGAGAACATCACCGATCGTGAGGTTCGGGATCTTCGACTCGTCGTCCGACTCGTCGTCGTTGCGATCGACGTCGTGACCTTCTTCGTAGGCAGCGAGGAATCCGCGGATCGTGATAGTCGTGCCCGCGGCGGACATCGTCGCGGTGCCCAGTGCGCCCACCGGCGCGGTCATCGTGACGGAAACGGTTTCACCGGTCGCGTCGACCATTTGTGATGCGACGGTTCGCTTCCAAATCAGGTCGTACAGGCGGAATTCGTCCGCGGACAACAGTTTGCGCATCTCATCGGGGGTTTTGAACGTGTCACCCGCCGGTCGAATCGCCTCATGCGCTTCTTGCGCATTCTTGACTTTGGACTGGTACGTACGGGGCTGAGCGGGAATCGACGCCTGACCGTAAAGGGAAACCGCCTGCGAACGAGCGGCCGAAACGGCCTGAGCCGAAAGCGAAATCGAGTCGGTTCGCATGTACGTGATGTGGCCGTTTTGGTAGAGACTCTGTGCGATTCGCATCGTGTCACGCGATCCGAGACGTAGCTTGCGACCGGCCTCTTGCTGCAACGTCGAGGTCGTGAAAGGTGCCGCCGGTCGACGCGTGTAAGGCTTGGCCTCGATGGTGGACACGGACGGGGCCGATACCTCGAGTGCTTGGGCGAGTTGCCGGGCAGTCGCCTCGTCAAGAACAGTTGCCGTCGAGGTCAGCTTCCCGGTGTCATCAAAGTCGCGGCCGGTGGCGAGCTTGGCGTCGGCCAACTTGGTCACCTTCACCCCGAACGATTCACCCTGCTTGGTCATCACCATTGCGACGACATCCCAATACGACGCTGCGGTGAACGCTTGGCGTTCACGTTCACGCTCGACGATAAGGCGCAATGCCGGCGATTGTACGCGGCCAGCACTCAGTCCGCGGCCAACCTTGCTCCAGAGCACGGGAGACAACTGGTAACCAAAAAGTCGGTCGAGAATTCGACGAGTTTCCTGCGCGTCGACGAGAGGCATGTCGATTTCGCGCGGATTTTCAACCGCCGCGGTGATGGCGTCCTTGGTGATTTCGTGGAACACCATTCGTTTGACGGGAACCTTCGGTTTCAAGATTTCGAGCAAGTGCCACGCGATCGATTCGCCTTCGCGGTCCTCATCGGTCGCAAGAAGTAATTGATCGGCGTTTTTTAGCGCTTTCTTGATATCGGTGATGGTCGACTTGGCTCTGGGCGTCTCTATATATAGAGGTGCAAATCCGTTTTCGATATCAACACCGAATTGGCCGTGCGTCGGCTTGAGTTCCGCCGGAACTTCCTTGGGCTGCACGAGATCACGAACGTGGCCGACCGAGGCTAAAACCTCGTAGCCATCGCCAAGGTATTTGGCGATGGTTTTCGCCTTCGCGGGTGATTCCACGATGACGAGTGTGTGCTTATCAGCCACAGTTCTCCTTTTTCTGCCCTACGGCGAGAGTACCCCGAGCCTCCGAGATGCGTCCCACGCCGAAGTGCAACATGTTTGCGATTAGCGACTATACACAGCCTGTCAATGCCCAACGCGACGAAAGTATTCCCGTGGCGTGGCGAAAAGGGTCAAATCCTGCCCAATGTGCCACAAAGACTTTTGTTTCGCTAAGGTAGTGAGAAATATGCGCAACGACGCGTGAGGAGAAGCAGTATGAGCACCCAACCGGCGATTCGCCTGACTGGTTTGACAAAATCATTCGGTTCGGTCAACGCTGTCAGCGGAGTCAATCTCGACATCGCCCCAGGTGAGTTCTTTTCCATGCTTGGGCCGTCCGGATCGGGGAAAACTACGGTCCTCCGTATGATCGCCGGATTCGAGACGCCGACCTCGGGTACCGTTGAATTGTTCGGAAAAGATGTCACGAAAGACGCGCCCTTTGACCGCGATGTCAACACCGTCTTCCAGGATTACGCCCTGTTTCCGCATATGAGCGTTCTCGAAAACGTTGCCTACGGCCTTCGCGTTCGCGGAGTGAAGATTGACGCACGCAACAACGCCGCTCGTGACGCCCTCGCGCTCGTGCGGCTCGAGGGCTACGGCGATCGCAAGCCAACTCAACTGTCCGGTGGCCAACGTCAGCGCGTCGCGCTGGCCCGCGCTTTAGTCGTTGAACCGAAAGTGTTGCTCCTCGACGAACCGCTCGGTGCACTTGACCTCAAATTGCGCGAACAGATGCAGGTGGAACTCAAAGAAATCCAGCGTCGGCTGGGGATCACCTTTATTTTCGTTACCCATGATCAAGAAGAGGCTCTCACCCTCTCGGATCGGATCGCCGTCTTCAACGAGGGCGGAATCGTTCAACTCGGAGATGCGGAAGACGTCTACCGCCGCCCCCAAACTCCTTTTGTTGCCAACTTTGTCGGCACATCAGCGGTCTTTACCGCTGACGAGGCGAAAGCAGTTCTCAGACACAAGGGCGCGTGCTCGATTCGCCCCGAGCATCTCGAAATCGTTCGCGGGAAAGCCCCCGCGGGAACCGTCGGACTTCCGGGAACTGTGGCTGAAACCATCTTCCTCGGAGCATCCACCCGAATCATCGTCGACCTCGACGCCGGAAAGCGCGTGGCCGTTCTCGAGCAAAACGACCTCAACACCACCGATACGAAACTAGGGGCGAAAGTGACTGTCGCCGTCCACCCCCGGTTTCTCGCCCCACTGACTTAACCTCTCGATTACCACCAACAAAGGAGATACAAATGCGCAACCCAATGACCCGGCGTGCCGGGTTTGCTGGACTCGCGGTCGCCTCGATCGTGATCCTCGCCGGCTGTGGCACGGGCGGTTCAACCGCTGAAGGCCCCGCCGCGCTCACCGAACTCGGTGACCCCGAAGGTGCAGTCTCGATTCTCGCGTGGCCTGGCTACGTCGAGGACGGCACCAACTACCCCGAATACGACTGGGTATCTGGCTTCGAAGAAGCGACCGGATGCATGGTCACGACCAAGACATATGGAACGTCGGATGAGGCAGTCAGCCTCATGAAGACGGGCGACTATGACGTTGTTGCCGCCTCTGGTGACGCGTCGCTTCGCATGATGGTCGCTGGTGATGTTCAGCCAGTCAACACGGATCTCGTCCCCTCGTACGCGGGAATCTACGACTTCCTCAAAAACCAGTCGCACAACACCTACAAGGAACAGTCCTACGGTGTTCCCCACGGTTACGGCGCGAACCTCCTTCAGTACAACACCGAAGTTTTCGCAGAGGCTCCGACCTCGTGGAGCGTCGTGTGGGATGAGAACAGCCCCTACGCCGGCAAGATCACGGCATACGACTCGCCCATCTACATCGCTGACGCAGCGCTGTACTTGATGAAGACGCAGCCCGACCTCGGAATCACGAACCCCTACGCACTCGACGAGACGCAGTTCGCTGCGGCGGTTGAACTGCTCAAGGTTCAGCGCGCTAACGTTGGCGAGTACTGGAGCGACTACCTCGCTCAGGCTCAGTCCTTCACGACCGGTGACTCAGTCGTCGGAACTTCGTGGCAGGTCATCACCAACGTCCTCCAGGGCGAAGGTGCACCGATCGAAGCCGTTCTTCCCGAAGAGGGATCGACCGGTTGGTCCGACACGTGGATGATTTCGGCAGCGACCGAAGCCCCCACGTGCGCCTACCTCTGGCTCGAGCACATGGCTGACCCGGAAACCAACGCAATGGCAACCGGCTACTTCGGTGAAGCTCCCTCGAGCGACGCTGCGTGCTCGTTCCGTGAAGACTGCGAAGCGTTCCACGCTGGTGACGCCGCGTACGCCGCACAGCTCTGGTACTGGACGACCCCGACGGCCGAGTGCCTCGACGGTCGCACCGATGCCGTCTGTATGGACTACCCCGCCTGGACTCAGGCATGGCAGGAAATCAAGGGCTAGTTAGCCCTAGGAGTAAGACATGACCACTGTGTCCTCGTCTGCACCCGACCGGGTCGGGGAGTCGCCTGCGCGCGCCTCCCTGGCTCGGCGGGGCTCCGTCTTTCTTTATCGTCACGCAAAGGTTCGCCTGGCGCTCTTGTTGTCAGCCCCGTTGTTCTGGCTCGGGCTCGTCTATATCGCCGCGCTCGTCGCCCTTCTCATCACAGCGTTCTGGACTGTTGATTCCTTTACTGGCGAAATCATCATCGAGTGGAACATCACCAACATCACCAAAGTGGTCGGTGATGCGCTGTATCACGCGGTCACGCTACGAACCGTGGGCGCCGCCCTTCTTGTCACCGCTATCGATATCGTCATCGCTCTGCCCATCGCATTCTTCATGGCAAAAGTTGCCAGCCGTGCCGTTCAGCGCGCACTGGTTATCGCGATCCTGATGCCCCTGTGGGCGTCGTACCTGGTCAAGGCGTACGCCTGGAGAAGCATCTTGGCGCAAGACGGGATTATCGATTGGATGTTCGGGCCACTCGGAGGCTCGTCCCCCGGCTACGGATTCGACGGGGCCGTCTTGACCCTCGCCTATCTCTGGCTCCCATTCGTCATTCTGCCCATCTATACGGCGCTCGAACGCGTACCCGATTCTCTTCTCGACGCCTCGAGTGACCTCGGCGCAAAGACGGGGTCCACCTTCCGGCACATCGTTTTGCCGCTGATCGTGCCAGGAATCATCGCGGGAAGCATCTTCAGTTTTTCGCTGACGCTCGGTGACTATATCGCCGTCAAAATTGTCGGTGGGGCAACCCAGATGTTGGGAACGCTTGTCTACTCCAACGTCGGCGTTGCGAATAACCTGCCGCTCGCCGCCGCGATATCACTCATTCCGCTCGCCATCATTTTCGTTTACCTTGGGGCCGTCCGTCGTACTGGCGCGCTCAATAATCTGTGAGCGACGCATGAGACTCTCGATGACATCCAAAATTGGTCTGTGGGTTACCACGGCGTTGACCCTCGCCTTTATCTATGTCCCGATTCTCGTGGTTGTTCTCAACTCGTTTTCGACAAGTAGGACGTTGTCCTGGCCGCCACCCGGCTTCACCACAGAGTGGTGGGGGAAAGCGTTGACTAACGCGGGTGCGCTGTCCGCCATTTCGACGTCGCTCATCGTGGCCGCGGCGTCAACAGTGATCGCCTTGTTGCTCGGAACGGCGCTATCGTTCGCACTTCACCGCTTTAGCTTCTTCGGCAAGTCGACGGTCAACCTTCTCGTTGTTCTTCCGATCGCACTTCCCGGAATCGTCACGGGTATCGCTCTCAACAACGCATTCCGAACCATGCTCGATATGCAGCTGGGCTGGTTCACGATCATCGTCGCCCACGCGACCTTCTGTGTGGTGACGGTGTTCAACAATGTCTTCGCCCGTCTGCGCCGGGTCGGAACCTCTCTGGAAGAAGCGTCCAGCGACCTTGGTGCGGGAATCTGGACAACATTCCGACTGGTGACGTTCCCTCAAATCCGCTCGGCTTTGTTCGCCGGAGGCCTGCTGTCGTTCGCTTTATCGTTCGACGAAATCATTGTCACGACGTTCACCGCGGGTAGTGGCGTTCAGACCCTACCGATTTTCATCCTCGATAATATGTTCCGCCCAAATCAAGCGCCCATTGTCGCAGTCGTGGCCGTCGTCATGATCCTCATTGCGATTGTGCCCATCTATATCGCGCAGCGGCTCACGACAACAGACAATCGCTAACGGTCCGGTCCTGCAACCGCCGTTGCGGTCACTCCGTCAACCGTAATCTGAACCGTCGCAACGCCATCCGTAACGCCACACGAATCCTGTGCTCTGAAGCGAGGCTCGCACGGGGTCGTGTCCCCGGACAGTGCGCGAGTTGCAACGGCTGATGCGGTGAGTTCCGCGGTCCGAATTGCGTCCGTTACGCGAAGAATCACCGCTGCTCCTCCCAGCCCACCTAACCCCAGCAGCACGACAGCACCGAACATCACGAGCGACGTCACGCTGCCAGAGCCACTGTCTAGCGCGGTGCGCACTGCGTCACCGTGACGGGTTCCATGAGTGGCAGTGGCGGCGGAAACCGGGCGTCAACACAGACCTCGAGAGATTCGCGGCGAGCCGACCAGTCTGCTGACGGCACGCTTTTTTCTGACGCTGCAAGGCTCGATTCCTCCGGTTCGCCCCGAACGATGGCTCTAGCCGTCTCGGCTGCCGCGGATGTCGCCGAGATGGCGTCCATTGACCACCGAATTGCGCCGATGACAAGCGCGACAACGAGGAGCAGAGTCGGGATTGCGATGGCGATTTCTGTCGTAACGAGCCCGCGCTCGTCACGTGACGATCGACAGAGCACCGCTGATGACGTCGGTCAAAAGGTTCTGCACGGGATTGCTCTTGAGGACGACGGCGAGCAACCCAGCAAAGCCAGCCGCGGCGACCGTCGCGATGGCATATTCGGCGGTGGCGGCACCGCGTTCAGAGATATCTGTTTCGAGTGGAGTAAATGTAGTGTTCATACACTCAGGATGCCGACATCCAGAGATCCCCGACGACTAATTCATCAACCTGTTGACAGGTGGTGGCTAAGAGCCGCTGTGAGTGATGATTACCCCCGGTTATGCAGGGCTTGCCCAAATCTCGAGTTGAATTCCGTCGGGGTCACGCAAGTAAGCCCATCGTGAACCAGCGAGATCCCCATCGGTGAGCGTTACGGGTGGAGCGTTGAAAACCGCACCGCGCTCGAGAAGTGTGTCGAATGCAGAGATTACATGCGTCAGTTTAACGTCAAGCATGAGCAGCGCCCTGAGTTGATGGGCGGGAATTGCTAGGCTTGGGTAATGGAAAAAAGCGTTGCTGTTCACAATCGTCTTGATGTTCAGTACCTCCGCGCGCTCGCCGTCGTGTCCGTTGTGGCTTACCACTTTTGGCCAAACCGATTGGTCAGCGGTTTTCTCGGAGTCGATGTGTTTTTCGTAATTTCTGGCTTTCTCATCACTTCCCTCATCCTTAGGGAAGTGAGCGCCACGGGAACCCTTCGCCTTTCGGCATTCTGGGTGCGCCGAATTCGACGAATATTTCCTGCGGCGATCACCGTCATAATCGCAACCGCGATTGCGACAAACCTGTCAGGGTTGACCGCTCAGATTCTCGCGAGCGGCCGTCACGTCTTCGCGTCGGCGTTCAGCTTCGAAAATATACTCCTCGGACTTGACGCAACCGACTACGACCGTCGCGGCGACATGACATCACCGCTTCAACACTATTGGTCACTTTCGGTCGAAGAGCAGTTCTATCTTGTGTGGCCGATTCTCGTAATCGGCGCCATCGGGCTCGCCAAAATATCGCGGGTGTCTTCGGTCCGACTGCTCGGAATCGCAATCGTCGGGATTGCCGCCGGATCACTCATTTACGCTATCGTCGTCACACAGGGTGTCGCTGCGTCCTATTTCGACACCCTCGCACGGGCGTGGGAACTCGCTCTTGGTGCAGGCGTTGCGCTGTTGGCTCAACGTGATACCAAGCCGTGGCGCGGTCAACTAATCACCAATAGATTGGCCTGGCTAGCATTGGCGACAACATTCGCGATTCCAGGCCTCAACGATTTTACTCCAGGAATCGGCGTTCTACCGGCCGTGCTTGCCACTGCAATCATCCTCGCGACCGGAAACGTGTCGACGCCAAAAACGAGCGGCCGTCGCGTCGTCGTGTCGGAGTTCAGTTTCGAAAATGTAATCCTCGGTCTTGACGCAACCGACTACGACCGTCGCGGCGACATGACGTTGCGTCGCTTCGCTCAGCCGGTTCTTTTTGTTGCGAAATGGGTCGGTGATCGTTCGTATTCGATCTACCTTTGGCACTGGCCGATCGTGATCCTGTCTCCAGTTTTCCTCGGGTTCGCACTAGCCGGCGCATCAAAAATTGGTGCGCTGGTGCTCGTCCTCATACTGGCCGAACTCACTTACCGTTTTGTCGAAAACCCGGTGCGACACGCACGAGCACCCTGGACGTTCAAACCTCTGTTCGCTGGTTCCATTGCACTGGTGACTTCGGCGGCGGTTGTCGCGGTGACCGTCCTATATCCACACGATCTGGGCGAAAAAGAGCCTCCCGATCCACTTTTGGCAAGCATGCTTTCTGAGCCGCTGGAGGTGGACACCCCTGGATTGGTTGAAGAGTTCCAATACACGCTCCCATACTGCGTCGGCGCCGGGGCGGCCGTATTCGTCTGCCCGAACAGCAATTTGGTGGAATTTGACGCGTCCTCTTATCGCCCGGTACCACCCCCGTCGGCTACTTGCCCATATGAGGTGGCAAATTCAATCAACGATTGCGTTGTTGGTGACACCGCGGCGACCCGGAGCATCGCTCTCGTTGGCGATTCGCACGCGCAGGCTATGTGGGCGAGCATAGACCTGATCGGTAAACGCGCCAATTACGCCGTTCACTTATTCATCGCCTCTCGATGTTCGTATCGCCTTGACCACTTCCAATGGTGCACGCGACGCAATCTCGAGATTCAACCTAGGCTTAACTCCGGAGAATTCGATCTTGTAATCCTCGCGCAGTCAGCAGAGGTTATCGAGGCCAGCGTCGAAAATCCGGTGATTCCAGCCAACCCTTTCGTTGAATTGTTTGGTGAACTTCATGCCAATGGAATAAATGTTGCAGTCGTGAAAGACAATCCAAAACGTGGGCCGGAATTGTATTCGTGTTTGCTTTACAACCGAAACGAGCCCGGTTCGTGCACGGTGCCGTTCCAGCCCCAAATGGATTTGGCAACTCAGGCCGCACTCGATCTGGAATTGCCCGTCATCAATCTTGACACTGTTTATTGCCCGGGCAATCGTTGCGGTGCCGTTCGAGGTGGAATGTTCGTTTGGAGGGATGACGGACACATTTGGCCGTTCTTTCACCTCACCGCGGCGCCTTTGGTGTGGAGCCAATTGATGGAGAACAATCTGATTTACCCACAACGGTGAACGAATCAGCCAAGGGAAGAGGCATCATGGAAACTCGCGAACCAACGCTCGACGACATCGACGAACTGCGTCAACTGATCGATGCGCAAGAGAGTGCGCTCGACTCGAAACACAAGCCAGCATCCGCCTCGTGGCCCATTGAACTCATCCGTGGGCACAACGATGCACCGCGAAATCGCGTCTGGATTGAGGGCGGCAGAATCGTCGCGTGGGCGAGCGTTCAACCCGACGAGCACCGTCATCGTGTCGAGATCGAGCTCTTTCGCGTACCCGGGTTTTCCGCCTTTGCCAATGTGTGGGAGTGGTGCCGGGTTCTTGGTGACGAGGAATTCCACGACTGGACGCTGTGGCCGACCGCGAACTACCGCGACGAGGAAATGGCCGACCTGTTCACGGCGACGGGATTCGAGTTACTGCGCCGCTACCACCTGCTCACACGACCTCTGAGCGGCGAAGACTACCCGGTTCTGCCCGCGAACACGTCGATTGATGTCATCACAACCGATGAGGATTTCGCCGACTGGCACCGCGCCCACCAAGACGCATTCTCTCAACACTTTGGCTTTACGCCGCGACCTGCGGAAACCTGGATTCCGCATTTCCGCGATTACGACGGTGTCGACCCCGATGGGCGTTTCCTACTCCGTGTCGACGGCCAAGTCGCGGGGTTCGTCAGTTGCACCAACGACAACGCTCACGAAAACGGCGGGTTCGTCGACGTGCTGGGCGTTTGTCACGACTTCCAGGGTCGCGGTTTAGGCGAATTGTTGTTGCGCTGGGCCTTCGCGTATTGCGCGGGACGCTCATTCAGTGACGTCGACCTCGCGGTGGACACGGGAAACTCGTCAGGAGCGTTAGGACTGTATTCGAAGGTTGGATTCTCCACGCTGTCCGAGTACCACCTCTACGCGAGGCCAACCGACTAGGTGCGCTGCCGCCGAGCGAGCGACGGGGTCAAGCGCGACCAAAAACACGGCTGTCCAGAAGGGCTGCGAGGTGAGACCAGCCTCGGAGTAACGGCTTTACGGTGTCATCAATAAGAGAACGCCGTCGTGTACCCGTTCATTGCGGGTTGGCCTCCGAGGTGCGCATAGAGGACGTTGCTGCCCTCTGGGAAATAGCCCTCGCGGACGAGATCGATCATGGCGGCCATCGACTTACCTTCGTAGACGGGGTCGGTGATCATCCCATCCATGCGTGCAGCGAGTTCGATTGCCTCGATTGTCCGAGGGCCGGCGATGCCATAAATTCCGTCGTGCCAACGGTCGAGTAGAACGATTTCATCGTCCCTGACCTCGCGACCCAGTTCGATACCCGCTGCAGTGCGACGCGCGATGCGCGCAATCTGTTCCCAGGTCTTTTCCACCGTTGCCGACGCATCGATTCCCAGAACCGTGGATGCACGATCCGAGTGGGCAAATCCGGCGATCATTCCACCCTGTGTTGACCCGGTCACCGAACAAACAATCACGTTGTCAAAGGTGACACCGAGTTCTTTTTCCTGGTCTTCGACTTCGAACGCCCATCCGGCAAAGCCATGACCGCCCAGTTCGTGGTCGGACGCCCCGGCGGGAATCGGATAGGGCTTGCCACCACGTTCCTCAACAGACGCGATGGCCTCTTCCCACGACTTCCGAAACCCGATATCGAACCCTGCCGGGTCGAGTCGTACGTCGCCACCAAGGATGCGACTCAACAGGATGTTGCCCGTCTTCTCGTAATTGACCTCGTCCCAGTCAACCCAGTGCTCTTGGACGAGCACGGCTCGAAGCCCCAGTTTCGCGGCAACCGCCGCGACCTGACGAGTGTGGTTCGACTGCACACCACCGATCGACACGAGGGTGTCACACCCCTGGTTGATGGCGTCGGCCGCGAGGTATTCCAGCTTGCGCGTCTTGTTGCCGCCAAAGGCTAACCCTGAATTGACGTCTTCTCGCTTTGCCCACAGTGCGACCCTGCCACCGAGGTGTTCGGTCAAGCGATCGAGGCGGTGAACTGGCGAAGAGCCAAATCGCAGATTGACGCGGGGAGTATTCTCGAGGGCAGCACGTGTCATGGGATAATACTAATCAGTGACGTAGAGGCGATGCTGGTCCTCTATGCGGAAACTAAGGCAAGGACAACGATGTCCAACACAACAATTGACAGTCTGTTACACGAAAAACGTCGCTTCCCACCGTCGGCCGATTTCGTCGCTAACGCCATAGCTCAGCCCGAGTTGTACGAGGCCGCAGCGGCGGACCGCCTCGGTTTCTGGGCTGACCAAGCGCGCGCGCTGCACTGGCACAAACCCTTCACCCAGACGCTGGACTGGTCTGATGCCCCATTCGCGAAGTGGTTTGCCGATGGCGAGATTAATGTTGCCTACAATTGTCTCGATCGTCACATCGAGGCTGGACTCGGTGGCCGCGTTGCCATCCAGTTCGAAGGCGAGCCCGGCGACTCACGCGGCATCACCTACCGCGAATTGACCGACGAAGTCCGGAAGGCGGCAAACCTCCTCGCCAGCCTCGGTGTGGTGCGCGGCGACCGAATTGCCATCTACATGCCTCTAATCCCCGAGGCCGTTGTCGCGATGCTCGCCTGTGCGCGGGTTGGCGCGATTCACTCGGTCGTGTTTGGTGGTTTCGCCGCCGAGAGCCTTCGCGCCCGAATCGATGACGCAGAGGCCAAACTCGTCATCACCGCCGATGGCGGTTTTCGCAAGGGCGCCGTGTTCAACCTCAAGGACGCGGTCGACGAAGCCGTCGCGCAGACTCCGACCGTCGAGAAGGTGCTTGTCGTCAAGCGCACCGGAAATGACGTTGCGTGGGTTGCCGGACGAGACCTCTGGTGGCACGACGAGATTGCTCCCATGAGCGATGACCACGTCGCGCAGGGATTCCCCGCCGAAAACCCGTTGTTCATTCTGTATACCTCTGGCACGACCGGAAAACCGAAGGGCATACTCCACACGAGCGGCGGCTATCTCACGCAGGCAACGTTCACCCATAAAAACGTCTTCGATCTTCACCCCGAATCGGACGTGTATTGGTGCACGGCTGACATCGGCTGGATAACCGGCCACTCGTACGTCGTTTACGGCCCGCTTGCCAACGGTGCGACCCAGGTCATCTACGAGGGCACGCCCGACTTCCCCTCTCCCGGTCGCTGGTGGGACATCATCGAAAAATACAAGGTGTCAATTTTCTACACCGCCCCGACCGCGATTCGTTCGTTTATGAAAGCCGGTCGCGAAATTCCACAAGCGCGCGACCTGTCATCGCTTCGGGTCCTCGGATCGGTTGGTGAACCAATCAACCCCGAAGCGTGGATCTGGTACCGCGAGGTCATTGGCGGCAGCAACTGCCCCATCGTCGACACGTGGTGGCAGACCGAGACGGGTGCCATTATGGTTTCGGCTCTACCGGGCATCACCATAACGAAACCCGGTAGCGCCCAGGTTCCGATTCCTGGAATCACCGTTGACGTACTTGACGACAACGGTATCCCGGTTGGACCTTCGGCCGGCGGGCTCCTCGTCATCACCGAACCGTGGCCGTCGATGCTTCGCGGAATCTGGAAAGACCCCGAACGATATACAGAGACCTACTGGTCGACGTTTGACGGCACATACTTCGCGGGTGACGGAGCTCACCTCGACGCCGACAAAGACGTCTGGCTTCTCGGTCGGGTCGATGATGTGATGAACGTGTCTGGGCACCGTCTTTCCACGATGGAGATCGAATCGGCACTCGTCTCGAATCAGGCCGTTGCCGAATCGGCCGTGGTCGGGGCAGCAGACGAGGTGACTGGGCAGGCCGTTGTCGCCTTCGTCGTCCTCAAGAAGCGTGCTGCGGGCGTCGCGAAACCTGAGGACGAGATCGCCGAACTGAAAGCGCACGTGGTCAAAGAAATCGGCGCTATTGCCCGACCTCGCGACGTCTATTTGGTCGACGATCTCCCCAAGACACGCTCTGGCAAGATCATGCGCCGTCTGTTGCGAGACATCGCAGAGGGACGCGAGGTTGGTGACACCACGACACTTCTTGATACGAGCGTCATTCGCGTCATCGATGATCAGGTCAACTAGCTCGACGACCTAATGAACCCCTGAGCCATCCCGGCGACGGCGGGCACGACGGTCAACACGACAAACGCCGGAAACAGGCAAACCCCGAGCGGGATGAGCATCTGTCCGGGGAGTCGCTCTGTTGCTTCGCGAACCGTGAAGCGAGCCACTCGTCGTCGTTCGTGAGCGTCCGAGCGGATAAGTCCCGAGACGGGTATGCCCGTCTCACGAGCGGTGGCTCTAATGTCGACGATGCTCGTCCATTCCGAACCCACGCCCCAGCGTTTGCCACTCGCCCACAGAGCGTTCTCAACGTCGGCGCGCATCCCGGTGACCGACAGAATCTCGGCGACCAGATCACTGAGAACACCCGTCGCCGGCGACGGCATGGGTAGACGACGACGCAGGCGGTCCATCCACTTCCATCCGCCGAACGACGCACCCGCCCCGATTGCAAGACACAACCATCCAATCGGCGCGCCGAGCAGAAAGCCGAGGGCGTGCATACCGAAGAATTCGGTCACAATCAGTGTGAAAGCCGGCAGGGCGGTGAGCACTAACGCCGAATGACGTGCCGATGTGGCGGCGATGGTGACCTCGCGTTCCAGTTCGATGTTTGCGTCGAGGGCGTCGGCAACGACGCGAAGGATACGCGTCCGCGGCGCTCCTGTCTCGCGCGCAATCTCCAGAATCTCGGACACAAAATCGTCATCGCCTTCGCGGTCGTCGCGGTGCGTGACCCCCGCGTCCAACGTCGCTGCGAGTCGCCTCATTTCAGTCGGTGTCATCGCGACACCTCAAGAACGTCGCCCACGCGTCGAAGCGCCCCTGAACTCAGTCGAATTCCGGATGCGGTGCGCTCGCAATGAATGATGCGGTCGAACGCGACCGTGGCGAGTCGCGCAATCGTCACGGGGTCGCGTCCCGCGATCATTCCCAGTGCGGTCAATCTCTCGGGTACCTCACCGAGTGTTCGGGCGTGAAGCGAGGACAATCCGGGGTGACCCGCCGTGAGTGCCAAGAGTAGGTCAACGATTTCCGCACCGCGAACTTCGCCAAGCACGATGCGATCCGGGCTCATGCGCAACGACTCTCTCACCAAAGCGCCCATCGTGACCTGACCCGCGCCTTCCGCGTTCGCCGCACGCGTGCACAGAAAAACGGCGTGAGGGTGGCGCGGCGTGATTTCCGGGATGTCCTCGATGACAAGGATTCGCTCCGAGGCCGGAATGCGTGCCATCAACAACTCCAACAGGGTCGTCTTGCCACTTCCCGTTGCACCCGTGATGAGGATCGACTGATTCACGAGTTCCCCCCAATCCCACTCTGCGTCAACCAGATAGTCGTCGGTAGTAACGGGATTCTGACGCGGGAACCGAAGCGTCACAATGGCGCCGTCCCGCGCAATCGGTGGTAGCGCGACATGAATTCTGACCTGACCGGCGAGCGCCGCGTCGCCGAGCGGCCGCGCATCGTCTACCCGACCGCCCGCGGTTTCGACCAGCCCCACTCCAATCCGCCGAGCCTCGCGCGGGTCAACAATGGTCTCCGTCGCGACAAACCCCCGGCCGTCGCTGCGCCACACCCGACCATCACCCGTGACACACAGATCGCGCACGTCGTCATCGACTGCCGAGGCGAGCGGACCGAGTGCTGAGCGGAGGGTTGGACTCATTCCCACAGCGTTACGCGGTGATGCTCAGCTCGCTCACCACGGCCGCATCATGGGGATTATCAGACCCATACGCCAACTGTGAATAAGGTTAGGACGAACGTTTACTCGAATTCGACGATGAGTTCGAGTTCGACCGGCGCATCCAACGGCAAAACCGCAACACCGACCGCGCTGCGCGCGTGAAGTCCAGGTTCACCAAAAATCTCGACGAGCGTGTCGCTCGCGCCGTTCGCGATAGCCGGTTGACCACTGAAGTCGGGGGCGGACGCAACGAACACGACAAGTTTGACAATGCGAGTGATGCGGTCAACCGACCCAATCGCCGTCTGCGCAGCCGCGAGCGCATTGAGCACCGCGATCCTCGCGAAGTCCTTCGCGTCCTCTGGGCTGACCTCCGCGCCAACCTTGCCGGTAGCCGGTAGCGAACCGTCCACAATCGGCAGTTGGCCAGCGGTAAACACAAGATTTCCCGTTATCGTCGCAGGGACATACGACGCAACGGGCTTGGCTACCGGAGGAATGACGATTCCCAGCTCAGCGAGACGCGCGGTAACAGACACGTGGTTTCCCTAACCGTTCAGAGGACGCTTGAAATAGGCGACAAGTCCGCCTTCAGGGCCAGCAATGATGGTGACGAGTTCCCAGCCTTCCTCACCCCACGTGTTGAGAATCTGTGTGGTCGAGTGAATGATGAGTGGCGTTGTCGCATATTCCCAAAGGCTCACGATTGCTCCGTTTCGGAAATTCTTAGGTTGACTGGGTAATCTTGAGTCTATGCCCAACCTATTTACGCGTTTCACGACCACTGTCGGCTCTTGGCTCGGTTTGGGCATCGTCGGACTCATTTCAGGTGTCCTCGTTACGGTCATGATCGCTCCGACCCTCGCGGTGAGCGGGATTGCAATCAAGAACACTCTGTCGGTATTCGACGCGCTTCCTGATTTTATTGAAATCGGTCGTCAAGCTCAGAACAATGAAATTTATGTGCAAAAGAGTTCGGACCCAGAGAAGGGCTACGTGAAAATTGCCGATGTGTATTGGCAAAACCGAGTTGAGGTACCGATTGACGAGATGTCGCAGTACCTGAAGGACGCGGCGGTTGACGGCGAGGATCGTCGTTTTTACGAACACAAAGGTGTCGACCTCACCGGAATCATTCGCGCCGCAATCGGGAATGTCACCTCTGGCGGCGTAACGTCCGGTGCGTCGACTCTCACCATGCAACTCATCAAGAACGTCTATGTCCAGCGCGCTGAAGCTTTGCCCACCGAGGAAGAACGAACCGCCGCCTATGCCGAGGCGACGGCGACGAGCACTGAGCGCAAACTGAAGGAAATCAAACTTGCGATCGGACTCGAGAAGCGTTTCAGTAAAGAGCAAATTCTCGAAGCGTACCTCAACATTTCCGGGTTCGGTGGAAACACCTACGGAGTTGAAGCCGCCGCAAATCGCTATTTCGGGGTCAGCGCTAAAGACGTCACTGCCGCGCAGGCTGCGTCGCTCTTGGCCATTGTCCAATACCCCGTGCTGCGAAATCTCGCACAACCTGAAAACTTTCCTGCGAACCAGTTGCGCCGCGACGACATCCTGAGGTCAATGCGCGATGCCGGACACATCACCGACGCCGAGTATCAAGAGGCCGTGTCAATTCCCGTTGACGAAAATTTCATCAACCTTCAGGACCCATCGAGTGGTTGTATCGCGGCCCAGAAATATTCACGGTATTTCTGCGATTACGTTGTGAAAAACGTGACGAACTTCGAGGCGCTCGGGGCGACGGTCGATGAGCGAATCACGAACTGGAACGTCGGCGGGTACAAGCTATACACGACGCTTGACAATTCGTTACAGAAGTTTGCTCAAAAAGAGGTGTGGAATGTCCCCAAGTCATCAACCCTCATGAAAATTGGCGCGGCATACGACTCGGTAGAGGTTGGTACGGGCCGCGTCCTGGCGATGACGCAAAACACGATCTTCAATGACACCCTCGAAGGTGGCGGGGATGAAGCCAGCGCCGTCAACTTCTCAACCGACCGGGAATACGGTGGGTCGAGCGGGTTCCAGACCGGTTCTACCTACAAGATCATGGGTCTTCTCGCCTGGCTAGATTCCGGCCGGGGTCTGAGTGAAGTTGTCGATGCGAGCGAATTCACAAAAGACCAGTCTCAGTTTTTGGACACCTGTGAAGACGGTGGCGGTCCGTGGGGTGGGCCGTGGGAGTTCAAGAACGATGCAGATGCCCCCAAGGTTGTGACCGTTCTGCAAGCCGTGAGCGCCTCGATCAACTCGGCGTTCGCGTCGATCGGAGAGCAACTCGACCAGTGCTCCATTCGTACGATGGCGCAGTCCCTCGGAGTTCACCGCGCGGACGGGACTGTATTGCAATCCAACCCATCCGCAATCCTGGGCACAAATGAAATCGCCCCACTGACACTGGCGACAGCGTGGGCCGGTATCGCCAATAACGGGATGTTCTGCGAGAGCATCATCCTCGATCACGCGGTGGGTCCCAACGGTGAGGAATTGCCTGGACAACCGGTGACGTGTAGTCAGACGATTGACCCCGAAGTAGCACAAGCCGCGATCTACGCAATGAAAGCGGTAATGAGCGGCGGAACGGGATCTGCGAGTAATCCGGGGGACGGCGTCCCGATCTTTGGTAAAACTGGAACTACCGACAGTTCGTCGCAAACCTGGATTGTTGCGTCTACGTCCCGCGTTGCCAGCGTGGCATGGGTCGGAAACATCGTCGGAACATACCCGATGCGTGCATTCCCCAACGGGGCTTATTACCGCCACCAAATCATGTCGGCCGTGATGCGGATGGCTAACCAAGGGTATTCAGGAGCAACAGATTGGCTGGCTCCTCCATCACGCCTTCTCCAAGGAAACGGCCTGAAGATTCCCGATGTCGAGGGCTTAAGCATCGAAGAGGCGACAACGTTGCTCGTTGGTCTCGGCCTTCAAGTCAAGATCGGACCTTCTGAACCATCCGACTACGCCCTCGAAGGGGATGTCGCGCGAAGTGATCCCGGCGAGGGGGAGTTGGCTGCTGGGGGAATGGTGGTGAAACTGTACCCGTCATCGGGAATCGAGCTCGAGTTCGAGATACCCGACGTCGTGGGAATGCTCGAAGGAGATGCGGTTGGCGCGTTGAACAGCGCAGGTGTATCAGTGTCGGTGCAGTGTTCGGCCGCCGACGACCCGCTCGACCCGAACATTGGCTACGTGATTGATCAGTCGGGAGGTAATCCCGTGAAGATTACGGTACTCAAAACCAGCTGTTAATAATGAGCACCCCAGCGTTTGTTGTTAGCATCGCCGCGATTGGTGCTGGAGTTGTCGCGTATTCATCACTGCTCGAACGAAACAAGTTCGGAGTAAGGCACGACTCGATTGACGTGCTCGAGCCAGGTGCGTCGAGTATTCGGGTTCTCCATCTATCCGACATTCATTTGGCGCCGTGGCAAAAACGCAAAATCGAATGGATTCGCGGTTTGGCGTCTCTCCGTCCCGATTTAGTTGTCGTCACCGGTGATTCTCTCGGTCACGCGAAATCCGTTCCCGCACTGGCCCACGCACTCGCAGTCTTTCAGGGCACAGCGGGAGTTTTCGTTCATGGATCTAACGATTATTTTGCACCGCGAATGCCGAATCCTTTCACCTACCTCTTTCGACCGTCAGAGCCCGATCGGGACGGGGAACGCATCGACACCGAAGGCCTTGACGCGTTGTATTCGTCGTTGGGATGGCTCGACCTCGATAATGCGTCGGCTCATGTATCCGTCAACGACTCGTCAATCCTGTTCACGGGTACTGATGATCCTCACCTCGATCTCGATCGACTCGACGTCGTCGCAGAATCAGTAACTACGGTGCGTGGTCTTGCCACCCAGCCCGTTGCCGCGACTGTAGGAGTCACCCACGCGCCGTATCGTCGTGTTCTCGACGCGCTAACGACTCTCGGTGCCGACGTCATTTTCGCGGGGCACACCCACGGCGGCCAGGTGTGCGTTCCAGGGATCGGCGCGTTGACGACGAATAGCGACCTTCCGCGCGCGCTCGCCCGAGGGATGAACGTGTGGAAAGGCGTCGACCGCAACGCGTATCTCAATGTCAGCGCAGGGATAGGCACATCAATTTACGCCCCCATTCGGTTCGCGTGCCCTCCTGAAGCAGTGCTTGTAACCCTGCGGTCAAAGGACATCGGGTACGCTTGAGCCATAAGTTACGGGGTGTGGCGCAGCTTGGTAGCGCGCGTCGTTCGGGACGACGAGGTCGCAGGTTCAAATCCTGTTACCCCGACCAGTGATGAAGGGTCGCCGTTCGGCGGCCCTTAATCATTTTTCCGGGACAACAGGTGGGGGCCCATCTCGCCGGTGACGGGCAACCGCACCCTCGCCTCCAGCCAGACCAACCTCGACAACTCGCGGTTGACCGTCCGTGCCGATGGGGTGTACCTCGACAAGGTTGTGGCTTTCCGAAAGTTATTCGGAAAAACGAATGTCGACCCCCGCGGCCGTCATCTCCGCGACCGCGGCAATCGTCGTGGCTGGGGCCACGCCGACGCACAGGTCCACCAACACAGTCACGGTGTAGCCCCTCGCGATGGCGTCGAGAGCGGTGGCCCGAACGCAGTGGTCGCTTGCGATTCCGACGATGTCGAGGTGTTTGGCCTTCACCTTTCGAAGCACGTCATCCAGCGACGCGCCTCCGGGGGTTTTTCCCTCGAAAGCGGAATAGGCGGGCTGTCCGTCCCCCTTGTAAATTTGAATATCAATGAGTTCCAATTCCAGCGCTGGGGTGTATGCCGAACCGATCGTGCCCTGGACACAATGCCGCGGCCAGGTGGTCACCATGTCGGGTTTTACCGCGAAGTGCCCGCCGTTGTCTCCGTCGGGTGAGTGCCAATCGCGTGACGCGATGACGCGCGAGTAGCGCGATTTGTGTGCGCGAATATGCGCCGTGATCGACGCAGCGGTAACATTTCCGCCCTTGACCCCGAGCGACCCACCTTCCGTGAAATCGTTCTGGAGGTCGACGACGATAAGTACGTTAGTCATGGTTTCCTAGAACGGCGCGAGGTTCGTGCCACAGGAATAAATCATTGCGACGAGTTGGTCTATCGCGGGGATGGCGGTCGCGTCAACCTCGCCCCGCGCGACAACCACAAAAGAGAGCCGTCCATCGTTTTCGGTGTCAATCTGACCGGCGAGTGAGTAGACGCCGGAAATCCAGCCGGTTTTCGCGACAACGTGTTCGCGCGCAACCTCCGCGTGACCGACGAAGCGAGCGGCGAGCGTTCCCGATCGACCAGCGATCGGGAGAGCGTCACCGATGGCGGCGAGCGTTTCGTCTCCGTGGAAAATCTGTTGGACGAGCTCGGCCATAGCGCGAGGCGGGATCAGGTCGCTCGCAGATTCGCCGGAACCATCGACGAATGTGCCGCCGGTCATGTCCACACCGTGTTTTATGAGGGAACCAAGCACGAGTTGTTGGATGGAATCGGACCCTCCGTCGGATCCCACACTGACCGAAGATGCGCGCATGAGAAATTCCGCCAGAGTGTTATCCGAGGACAGCAGCATCTGGGAGATGAGTTGGGACACGGGGGCCGATGTGACGGACGCGAGTTCTACAGCGTTGCTCGGCGCACTTTGATAGTCGATTTCAACGTCGCCGTCGCCATTTCCCGCCTGTTGCAGCGCCGAAACAAACGCGTCCGCCGCACGGCCTGCCGGATCAGTCGAGCGAGGGCTCGTCTGCTGGGTTGGGTTTGCTCGGTCACCGTCGACCATAAAGGGAACGATTCGAGGTTGGTATCCGATAGTCCGTTCCGACTCAGGCCAGGTTGGATGCCATGCGTCGTCGATAGGGAACATGGAAAGGTCAATCAAGACCCGCGTAATCGTCGGGCTTTCTGGGTGCTCAGACTGATAGGAACTCACGGTCTCACTGGCAAGTTCGGCGACGCTCGCCGAACCGGGGTAAACGGACGATTCTCCTGCACGGAGCGTGGGGTCGCCGCCGCCGATCACGATGACGGTCCCCGCCGATGAACCGTCGACTACGCGCGTTGTGAGTCGCCCGTCTTTTCCGAGAATGTCGAGGGCCACCGCAGCGGTGATGACCTTCATGACGCTCCCCATCGGTATGGGATCGTGAGCATTGTTTGTAAGCAATCGGTTTCCGGACTCGTCAAATACAACGACGGTTTGTGTGCCGAGCACGGGATCATTCATTGCGCTGCCAACCGAACAGGTTCGAACTGCCGACGCGCCGACTGGCTCGGTGGGCACCGGTCGAGCGACCGCTGTCGGCTCAGCGACGCGGGTTGCCGACCCTGCCGGGAGAAAGTAGCCAGCCGCAAATGACGCACCGGATACGAAGACCCCGACTATTCCGAGAACAAGAAGAGGGTTGCGAGAACGTCGAGGTGAGGCTGAAGAATCTGGTTTGTTGGCTTTCAACGATTCGCTCCTCTCTGGTCTGTGACGATTCCGAGCCGACTACGAGGTTCGAACTCGTGACCTTCTGTTTACAAGACAGATGCTCTACCAGCTGAGCTAAGTCGGCGACGTCACCAGAGTACCAAGTGACCTCTGGTGCTGAGGGCTACTGTTGCACGCCTGCGGCGGTCAGAACAGCGCGAAGGAACTCTTCCACACTGAACTGCGGTGTCGCGGTCGGGTCGTAGGACGGGGTGAACTGCATGCCATTAATCACGATGGTCGGGGTTCCCGTCACGCCCTCAAATTTCTTGTCCTTGTTGTTGATCGCGATGTCTCCGCTAATCGCGCGTTCGGTGCTCGCCTTCACCCAGTCCCCGAATTGCAGGTCATTGATACACGCTTCGACTTCCGGACCGGCTCCAGATCGGGTCGCAAATCCGATGAGTTCCTCGTCTGTCCAACCGGGAGTGTCCTCCAGCGGCTGGTTCTCGTAGAGGGCGTTGTGGAAGTTCAAAAAGCTGTCGGGGTAATCATTCGCCACACAGGCCGCGGCGTTCGCTGCACGCAGTGAGTACTGGGTACCCTGCGAACGGTTTGTCAGGATTGCAATGGGGTGAATCTCGATAGTCGCGGCACCGCGGGCAAGAAGGTCGGCAATCGCGTCCTTGTTTGCCTCTTCGAACTGACGGCAAATCGGGCACAGGTAGTCGACATATAGCGTGATGTCGACGACTCCCTCTTCGTTCGCGGGACTTGCCACGGGGCTTGCGTCTGACGGGTTTGCTGGCGTCGGCACAGCAACGTTTCCGCTAGAAATCTTGATCCCGTCGCTCTGCATATTGAGCGGTCCTGGACCTGCGGGCTGAAACGCGGTGAGGATGACAGCAGTCAACGCCCCGATGACAGCAAGTGCCAAGACGCCGAGCCCCAATTGGACAAAAACACGGTTGCGCTTTTCGCGCGAACTTCCCGCCAGGCGCATCTTTTGCGCCTTCTCGCGGGCGAGCTCACGGGCTTCGTTTCGGGTGGGTCGTTGTGCGTTCATTGAAAAATATTCCTGACTTCCGTGCGACGAATGCGCAATGGGCGGGACAGCCTCCCTAGTTTAGCGCGCAAGTCCGTTTCGGCAATTCGTGCTTCCCATCGGTTGCGCTCGCGGGTCTGCTAGCGAGTTCCGACCGCTGCCGATCGGCGCATCGCGATTTCGTAGAGCGTGATGGATGTCGCAATTCCCGCGTTCAACGATTCGGTGGCTGTGCCGATCGGAATCGACACAATCGCGTCGCAGTTCTCGGTGACGAGTCGGGACAAGCCCTTTCCCTCACTCCCCACGACGATGAGCAACGGTCGATCCGCGATATCGATCTGGGGCAACGTCATGTCCCCATCACCATCAAGGCCGATGACAAAGACTCCGCGTTCCTTGAAATTCTTGATTGCTTGATTGAGATTAGAGGCCATCGCAACCGGAAGCCGCGCCGCGGCACCCGCAGAGGTTTTCCACGCTGCCGCGGTGACCCCTACGCTGCGGCGTTGCGGCACGATGATTCCGTGCCCGCCGAACGCGGCGGCGGATCGGATGATGGCACCGAGGTTGCGGGGGTCGGTCACGCCGTCCAGAGCGACAAACAACGGTGTCTGCCCACGACTTTCAACGGCGTCAAGAAGTTCGAGCGGGTGGCTGTAGGCATACGGAGGTACCGCCAACGCGATGCCCTGATGCACCGAGTTCTCGCCGCACAAGCGGTCCATCTCGGGACGCATGATCTCGAGTATCGCGATGCCCTTTTTTGTGGCAAGCGCGAGCGTCTCTTTTACGCGATCATCAAATTCGACCCGTGAGGCGATGTACAGGGTGGTTGCCGGAACGTTCGTGCGAAGCGCTTCCAAGACAGAGTTACGTCCGTTGATGATTTCGTTGTCGCTGTCCTTGCCTCGACGAACCGTCTTCTGCGGAGCCCTCGAACTCGTCTTCCCGAATCGTTCACGCGCCTCGGTCAATCGATCTTGCGCAATCTTGCGCTTTCCCGCGGGATGCCACGTTCGGTCTTCGGCCTTGGGGGTGGGTCCTTTGCCTTCAAGGGAACGGCGCTGCTTCCCGCCGGATCCCTTGAGTGGGCCTTTTTTAGCTTTTGCGGCTCCTGGTCGTCCTGGCTTAACCATTGTTGATGCTCCATCGGGTTGTGTCGGCGCCGTCTTCCAGCGTGATTCCCGCGGCGTCGATATCGTCGCGAATCCTGTCGGCCGTCGCCCAATCTTTGTCCGCACGGGCGCGGTTGCGTTCGGTAATCAGCCGGTCAATAAGCGTTCCCAGCGCCGCGTGGGTCGCATCGTTGGAGTCTGTCGCAACGGTCAACCCAAGGACGTTCAGCATCGCCGCGACTTCGTTTGCACGCGCGAGAATCGCGGCATCGTCCGATGCATCGAGCGCGGTGTTCCCCGCACGAACGGTGTCGTGCAGGACGGCCAGCGCGGCGGGAACCGCGAGGTCATCATCCATGGCGGCCGCAAATGCGGCGGGAACCTCAGGGACGGCGACGACCAAGTCAGCGGTCCGTCGCGCAAACCCGCGAATTCGGTCCCACGCGGCGGCGGCTTCCGCGAGCGACCCATCGTGGACGTCCATTGTCGAGCGGTAATGCGGTGCGAGGAGGAAGTAGCGCGCCGTCGCCGAATCGGTCTGCGACAACAATTCTTCGGCACCCATCACGTTTCCGACCGATTTAGACATCTTCTGCCCGTTCATCGTGACAAGACCGTTGTGAAGCCACGTCGTGGCAAATTCATCTCCGGCTGCGCGCGACTGTGCAAGCTCGTTTTCATGGTGCGGGAATCGGAGGTCAAGCCCTCCGCCATGAATGTCAAAACCAGACCCGAGATAGCGGGTTGCCATGGCGGAACACTCAAGGTGCCAACCGGGTCGACCGGCGCCCCACGGGGATTCCCATGATGCCGTTGCGGGCTCGTAATCTTTCCGACCTTTCCACAGAGCGAAATCGCGGGGGTCTTTTTTCCCGCGCTCCGAATTGGCCTCATCCGATTCGACCTCGTCGGGCGACTGTCGCGTCAGTTGGCCGTAGTCCGGCCACGACGCGACAGAGAAATACACATCCCCTGATCCATCCTCGGCGGCATACGCATGCCCGCGGTCGATCAATCGAGCAATAAGCGTGATCATGTCCCCGATGTGGCCCGTCGCGCGCGGCTCTGCGGTCGGGGGCAGGATTCCCAGCGCCGACGCTGCGGTGTCAAATTCGCGCTCGATGCGGGCGGCGAGCGCCCACCACTCCTCGTTTCCACCCACGGCCAAGATTTTGTCGTCAATATCGGTGACGTTTCGAACGAGCGTCACGGTGAAACCTCGATAGCTGAACCACCGACGCCAGAGGTCATACACGAGGGCGCTGCGAAGGTGTCCGATGTGCGGCGCAGACTGAACCGTCGGTCCACACACGTAGATACCCACCTGGCCGGGCGCGCGCGGTTCGAAATCGCGCAGGGTTTGCGAGACGGTATCGAACAGACGTATGGGCACTAGCCCATGTTACCGAGCGTTATCGAGCAGCGACGTGAGCGATGGCGATGGCGGTGATTCCCTTGCCTTCACCGGTGAAGCCCAATCCGTCGGTCGTCGTGGCGCTGACCGACACGGGAACCCCGAGGATGCCGGCGAGTGTGTCCTCGATTTCGACCCGCCGCGGACCGATTTTCGGTCGGTTTCCGACGATCTGAACGGACGCCGATCGAGGTGATAACCCTATTTCTGCGAGTTTGTCGAGTGCCCCGCGAAGAAACACCTCGCCGCGAGCACCCGAATATCGGGGGTCATCCGTCCCAAAGACCGTACCGATGTCCCCAAGTCCCCCGCCAGAAAGCAGGGCGTCACAGAGTGCGTGGGCGACCGCATCGCCGTCAGAGTGACCGGACAGTCCCGTCTCGCCCGGCCATTCGAGGCACCCGAGCCACAGCGGCTCCGAACCCCCGAACGCATGGGTATCGGTCCCGAGTCCGACGCGCATTGACCCGGCATGAGAAGCGAGATCGGCCTCGACCGTAATCTTGTGCGAACGTTCGTCCCCGGCAACCGTTCGAACGGTTCCCCCGATTCCGCGCCAGATGCTCGCGTCGTCCGTGAAGTCTCCGACCGAGCCAGCGATAGCCGCAGCGTAGTCAACGCTGGGGAAACCCTGCGGGGTTTGAACACGATAAAGACGCGCGCGCTCGGTGTTGTCCGTCACGATTCCGTCATCGGCAAAAACGATGGTGTCCGCGACGGGCATCACTGGAACGGCGCCGTCGTTGGTTTTCACAACAGAGGCAATCACGCGGTCGAAAACGTCGATCGGCGCGCCGTACCGGGCAACATCGTGAATCAGTACGACGTCAACGGTCGGCATCGCCGCCATCGCGAATCGAACACTGTCCGTTCGAGTTTCACCACCCGCGACGACCGTCGCGGCGACCCCCACAGCGTCGACGATGGCGGCAACGGCATCGAGGTGTGCGGGCGGTCCTGCAATCACCAGCTCAGCGGGATTGACGTCCCGCACAACCTCGAGCGCACGTGCGAGCATGCTGGTGCCGTCAACGTCAACGAAGGCCTTGGGGATTCCGCGACCGAGCCTCACGCCCGAACCGGCCGCAACGATGACGATTCCGACCGTTGGCATAAGTGGTTAATAGGCGAGGACCTCGTCGAGACGGGTCGAGGCGCGTTCCTCATCCGTCTTTTCGGCGAGGGCGAGTTCGGAAATGAGAATCTGGCGGGCCTTCGCAAGCATGCGCTTTTCACCGGCCGACAGTCCACGATCTTGTTCGCGGCGCCACAGGTCGCGAACGACCTCGGATACCTTTATGACGTCGCCCGATGCGAGCTTTTCGAGGTTCGCCTTGTAGCGACGGGACCAGTTGGCGGGCTCTTCGACAATCGGGTCGCGAAGGACGCCAAAAACAAGCTTGAGTCCTGCCTTGTCGATGACGTCACGAACACCGACGTCTTCGACTTTGCTTTCGGGAACCATGATTTCGAGGTTGCTCTGGGAAACCTGAAGTTTGAGGAACTTCTGCTGTTCGCCCTGAAAATCACGAGTGGTTATTGCGATTATTTTTGCCGCACCGTGGTGGGGGTAAACGACGGTTTCTCCGACTTTGAATGCCATGTAGTTGGTTCTCCTTTAGCAGAACTTCGATTTTACCACAGAGCACCGCCCCGAATCTTCCCACGAGGTGACGTTGTCCGCTCCGCTAGACTGAGTGAGGAATTACCGCCCCACTCGATAAGGATTTGTCGTGAACATTCGCGCCCTCGCCACTACGACCCTCGCCGCAACGTTGCTTCTGGGCACCGCCGGCTGTGGCATCTTCGTCGACGCCGCGACCCTGAATCCCTATTCCGCGAGTGACGGACTTAACGTCGATGTCGGCGGGCTTCAATTGCGCAACGTGCTCGTCATCACGGACGAGTCGGGCGATGCCTCGCTGGTTTTCACGATTGTCAACGATACGACGAATGTTCAGTACCTCACCGTTGAGCTCCGGACCGAGACCCCCGTGGACCTCACCATTGTCGCCAACGAGGGCCTCACTAAGGTCGGTCTCGCGGACGGCAACCCCGCCATCGCAACCGGCACCGCTCTCAAGGCCGGTCAGTACGTTGACATCTATTTCCAGTACGGCGGAGAAGACGGAGTGACGATGGCGATCCCCGTTCTCGACGGCTCGCATTCGCTCTATGCTCCGTACGCACCGTCGTTGTTCGTTCCGGAACCGGTGGTCTCGCCCTCTGCGACTCCGTCCCCCACTCCCGAGGGCTAGACATCCGCTATTTTTTTCCTTGGTTCGCCACGGCGGCCGCGCCGGCTGCTGCTGCCTCTGGGTCCAGGTATGCGCCCGCGCCGATCGGCGTCAAGTTGTCGTCAAGAGCGTAGACCAACGGGATTCCGGTTGGGATGTTCAGTTCGGCGATGTCGTCGTCGCTGATGCCCTCGAGGTGTTTGACGAGTGCGCGTAGCGAATTTCCGTGAGCCGTGACCAACACCGTCTTGCCCCCACGGAGGTCAGGTGCAATATCGCTCGTCCAGTACGGAAGCATGCGGTCAATCACAAGCGACAGTGACTCGGTGCGCGGGAGGTCCTTCCCGAGATCGGAGTATCGCTCGTCGTGTGCCTGCGAAAATTCGGAGTTGTCATCCAGTGCCGGCGGCGGAACATCGAATGAGCGTCGCCACAACTGGAATTGCTCCGCTCCGAACTCTTCGAGGGTCTGCGCCTTGTCTAGTCCCTGAAGCGCTCCGTAGTGGCGCTCGTTGAGTCGCCACGAACGCTTTACCGGAATCCAGAGGCGGTCAGCAGTGTCGAGGGCGATGTTTGCCGTCTGAATCGCACGCGACAGAACGCTCGTATACAAAACGTCGGGCTTCAATCCACTCTGCGCGAGAAGTTCACCGGCGCGCGTCGCCTCGACCACACCCTGCTCCGACAGCCGAACATCGACCCAACCGGTGAAAAGATTCTTCTGGTTCCAGATCGAGTTCCCGTGTCGAAGCAAAATTAGCGTGTGAGTCATGTTCATAAGCCTAACGAGCCAGAATGGTGGGATGGTAGTCGGACGAATCACCCGCGGAACGACGGGCACGAACCGCCTTCGGCGCGCCGACCGATGGCTGTCTCGTCACGCGCGTTTTCGCGCAATGCACGAACCGCTCGTCATCGATCTCGGTTACGGCGCAATGCCACACACGACACTCGAATTGGCTGACCGCCTCGCGAGCGTCCAGCCCGGGCTTCGCGTTATCGGAATCGAAATCGACCCCGAACGCGTCACCACCGCACAATCCAGCGCGACCGATCGGGTCTCGTTCATTCGTGGCGGTTTTGAAATTCCGCTTCCCGGGAATCGCACGGCAGACGTGATTCGTGCCTTCAACGTTCTGCGCCAATACAACGAGCCAGAGGTCGCCGAGATATGGGCGCGAGTTCAAACCCGTTTATCGCCAGACGGAATTTTCCTCGACGGGACGTGTGACGAAGTCGGTCGCGTGGCGACGTGGGTCTCGCTCGGTGCGAGCGGGCCCGAGTCGTTCACCGTCGCGCTTCGGTTGGCCGGACTAGAGTTTCCCAGCATCGCGGCTGAGCGTTTGGTCAAAGCGCTGATTCATCGAAACGTCGAGGGTGAGGCAATTCACCGATTCCTCGGGGACCTCGATCGACACTGGGCGGTCGCTGCGCCACTTCAGGTCTATTCCCCGAGCCAGCGTTGGATCGCGACGGTTCGAGCGATGAAAGAGTCGGGTTGGCCGGTTCAGGGAACTTCCGCCGCGTGGCGTCTCGGCGAGATTACGGTCGACTGGGACGCAGTCGCTCCGCGGCGGTAGCACCCGCGCTGGGCGGAACAAGAACCTGCTGGGTGGCGGTCAACGGATGGTCATCGTGGACGACGCTCAATAATGCGGTGACGTCGACGTTTCGCTTGATAACTGCTAGCGCCACGGGCCCGTCTTCGAAGTGGTTTCCGGCGGTGGTGACCCTACCGACCAGGTCGCCCCCCGCCCAGACTGGGTCGGATGCCTCCACGAAGACGGAATCCGAACCGTCCAGGTGTAGGCGCACGAGTCGCCGCGGTGGGTGCCCGACGTTGTGAATCTTGGACACCGTTTCTTGCCCCGGGTAACACCCTTTGGACAGATGGACGGCGGTTCGGAGCCAATCGAGTTCATGCGGGAGGGACCGATCATCGACCTCCGCCATCGATGGGCGTCCAGCGACAACGCGCAAGGGGTCGACGAGGTCAGCGTCTACAACATCGACGGTCGGTTTTTCCCCGGCGGGCAATAGTGTTTCGACCCATGACCATGCGGGAATGCTGGCGTCACCGTAGGTTATTCCGCCGGGGGTGACATCGGGCCACGGATCGGTCCAGGCGAGGTCACCGAACGCAACAGCGCCACCCCACACCGAGAACTGGGATGACACGTCGGCGGCCTGGACGTCCTCCATGAAGATTCGAGCATCGAGCCACGCCGCAACGTCCACCCCCAATGCTCCGGGGACAACGAGAAGCGTGCCGTCAGACGATTCGAGGACATGGATGCTGTGTTGGATTCGTCCCTGACCGTCGAGCTCGAGGGCGTCACGCGAGTCTCCGACAGCGAGACCGCGCAGGTCTTGACTGAGGGTCGCGTTGAGCACGTCGAATCGGTCTGGGCCCGTCACGAGGACAACACCCGCGTCGATTGATACCGCTAGGTCCCCCTCGACCAGTCGTCGTTGGTAGACGAAGGGGTTAGACATCGTTAGCGCTGACCGCGGAAGAGCCGAACGAGAACGACGATACTCGTGAAGCCGATCGCGACGAACGCGAGCCCCAACAACGCCAAGAAGAAGATTTCGAACCAAAAGATCATGGGTCTAGCCTAAACCGTTACTCAACCACGCGCCCACGAAACCGACGGCCCCGATGACGAGGCTCCCCGCCGTCGTGAACGCCAAGCGATTGACGAGACCCTTCTTTCGTTGAATCGACAATTGGATGACGAACGACAACACGAGTGAAGCCCCGATTGTTGCCGAAATCACCGCGGCCCATTGGGCGGACCCCAGCGTCACCGCGTAAACACAACCGGCGATTGTGACAATCCACGAAGGAAGAGCGGATGCTATTCGGCGGGGCATGTCTCCATGCTAAACGCGCCTAGACTTTATCGAATCGTGGGAGGGGTGGGCCGTGTCTCGAATTCTGTTGCTTTCCCCCGCTTCCGCAATGGTCATTCCCGCTCTTGGGTTGTTGCCACACGGATTAACCGTCGCACCTCTCTCGCCACAATCGCTCGCTTCTCACCCCGAGGTCGATCTCGTCCTGATCGACGGAGTGACCGACCTGGTCGCGGCCAAGTCCATGGCCTCGGTGTTGTCCTCAGCTCAGTTGCCCGTGCCCATCCTCATCGTGGTCTCCGAGACGTCGTTGTCTGTTCTGGATGGCTCATGGGGAATCTCTGACTTCGTGCTGCCGTCCGCGTCTCTCGCCGAAGTCGATGCGCGAATCCGTCTGGCCGTGCAGTCCGCGAGCGGCAACGTCGCAACCGGATTGAGCCACTCGGGGGTTTCCATCGACGAATCGAGCTACCAGGCCACGGCCAGCGGACGACCCCTCGACCTCACGTACAAAGAATTCGAATTGTTAAGGTATTTGGTGGCAAATCCGGGTCGCGTGTTTACCCGCGAGCAATTACTCTCAGACGTGTGGGGTTACGACTATTTCGGCGGTACACGAACCGTCGACGTTCATGTTCGCCGACTCCGCGCCAAACTCGGTGACCGGGAATCGGTGATCGGGACAGTTCGCAACGTCGGTTACCGATTTGCGCCAACGGGAGAAGAAGAATGAGCGAGACGAACCCCACCACGGGGTCCACCGACGCCGAACTCGACGACGATTGGGACGAAGCCCTTCCCGCAAACGACGCCTCTCTCCCCGCGGATAGATTTTTCGACCGCGAATTGTCGTGGCTCGCATTCAACGGGCGTGTACTCGAGCTCGCGAAAGACGAGTCAATTCCGGTGCTCGAACGCGTGAACTTCCTCGCAATCTTTGCCAACAACCTCGACGAATTTTTCATGGTTCGCGTTGCCGGGCTGAAGCGTCGCATCGAAACGGGAATCGCGATTCACAACAACGTCGGTCGGGGTCCTCAGCAGGTTTTATCCGACATCCATGCCGCCGCCCTCGCACTTCAGGTCGATCATGCTCGTCTTGCAGCGGACGTCATTCGCCCGGCGCTGGAGGCCGACGGGGTCGCCATCACGTCGATCGCCGACCTGTCACCCGCCGACCGCAAGACGGTTGACGAATTGTTCGTCGCGCAGATTTTCCCGGTCCTCACCCCGCTCGCCGTCGACCCGGCGCACCCGTTCCCGTATATCTCTGGACTTTCCTTGAACTTGGCGGTTCGGGTGCAAAATCCGAAGTCGGGCGACGAGAACTTCGCTCGCGTCAAGGTGCCAGCGATTTTGCCCCGATTCGTTGAGTTGCCCGCTTCGGACGATGGAGCGATTCGATTCCTTCCGCTCGAAGATCTCATCGCCCACCACCTCGGGTCCATGTTCCCTGGGATGGCCATTCTTGATCACCACTTTTTCCGGGTCACCCGAAACGAAGACCTCGAGATCGATGAGGACGAGAGCGAGAACCTCCTCAAAGCGCTCGAAAAAGAACTCTCGCGACGTCGATTCGGGGCGCCCATTCGACTGGAAATCAGTGAGGACATGGATGCTGTCACTCTCGATTTGCTCATTCGCGAACTCGGAATGGATGAAGGCGAGGTCTACCGGCTCCCCGGAATCCTCGGGCTCGACCAACTCTTTCAAGTGACGGGAGTCGCGAGGCGAGACCTCAAGTTCACCCAACACGTGCCGACCACAGTCGCTCAGTTCCAATCCCCCGAGCCCGGATCACCAGCGGATTTGTTTGGCGCGCTCAATGAGGGCGAAGTGCTCGTTCACCACCCCTACGAATCATTCGCAACGAGCGTCCAAGCGTTCGTTGAACAGGCCGCGACAGACCCCAATGTGCTCGCTATCAAGCAGACCCTGTATCGCACGTCCGGTGACTCCCCCATCGTCCGATCCTTGATCACGGCCGCTGAGTCAGGAAAAGCTGTACTCGCGCTGGTCGAAATCAAAGCGCGATTTGACGAACAGAACAACATCACGTGGGCAAGGCAACTCGAACGCGCGGGAGTGCACGTTGTCTATGGGTTGGTTGGGCTGAAAACCCACTGCAAACTGACCCAGGTGGTTCGCCGAGAGAAGTCGGGGGACATCTCGTACTACTCGCACATCGGAACGGGAAATTACAATCCGAAAACAAGCCGCATCTATGAAGATCTTGGCTTGTTCACGAGTTCGGCCGAGGTCGGCGCCGAATTGACGCGCTTGTTCAACGAACTCAGCGGTTATGCGATTGAAAAGAAATTCAAACGGCTTCTCGTCGCTCCGCGGTATCTGCGGAACGGGTTGCTCAAAAACATTGCCCGGGAAACCGAGGCTGCCCTTGCCGGCGAGAAGTCGGGCATTCGGCTCAAAATGAACTCGCTCGTGGACGAAACAATCATCGACGCGCTCTACCGTGCGAGCCGCGCGGGGGTTCCAATCGATGTGTCTGTGCGCGGAATCTGTTCGCTCGTTCCCGGTCGCGCGGGCTTGTCAGAGACGATTCGTGTGCGCAGCGTGCTGGGGCGTTACCTCGAACACTCGCGCATTTACTCGTTCTACAACGGCGGCAAGCCCTCGACCTACATCGGGAGTAGCGACATGATGCATCGAAACCTCGACCGCAGAATCGAAGTTCTCATCAAACTCGAGACCCCAGAACACCTCGAACGAATCGATCACCTCTTCGAATTGCACATGAGCGACTCGTCGTCGACGTGGTCACTCGCACAGAACGGTGAGTGGACTCGCCACAAGGGACTCGCTGGCGAACTCGCTGATATCCAGGACACACTCATGTCTGAATACACGGCCCGAAACTCGCGGGGGAAGAACAAGTGAGCAAGCCCGAACCGGTCGTCGCGGCGGGCGCCGTCCCGTGGCGCGTCGTCAACGGGAAATTGCAGGTTCTCGTCGTCTACCGGAAACAGCACCGGGATGTGTCGATTCCCAAGGGCAAAGTGGACCCGGGTGAGACGCTTCCCCACACCGCAGTCCGAGAAGTTTTCGAAGAGACCGGCCTGAAAGTCAACCTCGGGCCGTCGCTGGGCTCAGTCCACTACATTCAATCGTCGAACGGCAGACCAAAGACTGTCCACTACTGGGCGGCGGAAGTCGACCCCGTCGCCGAAGCCAAGTCCAAATTCGTGTCCAACGACGAAATCTTCGCCATTGAGTGGCTCAGTGCGAAGAAAGCAATCGCTGCGTTGACTTACGAGCACGACCGCGAACTGATCGACGACGTGCGGTCTCTCTGGAAATCGGGTTCGATGGATACCTTTCCGCTCATCGTTGCCCGCCACGGCAAAGCAACGGCGCACGAAAACTGGGACGGGCTCGATTCGCTTCGTCCGCTTGCAGCCCACGGCATGCAGCAGTCTCGCGACATCGCGGGCGGTCTCGCCGCGTTTGGGCCCACCGCGATTATTTCGTCTCCTGCAATTCGTTGTCTACAGACGATTGCGCCGTTGTCCTACAAACTGGGGATGGAGATTCGCGAGTCGGGCAAGATCTCGCAAGACAAGTGGACGATCGAGGGCGATCGCGTTGTCGACTTTGTGAGTTCGCGCTTGCGGAAAGCGGTTCCCGTTGTGATGTGTTCGCACGGTCCGGTCATTCCCCAAATCGTGAGCGAAATCATCTCGCGGACGGGTGGTGCTCTGACCGATGATGCCCGCCGGGCAGCGTCACTCGGAACCGGAGACTTCGCGGTGTTCCACATCGCCAAGAGCGGACGAGGATTCCGGCTCGTGTCGATTGAGACTCACACCGCACCGTAAAAAGTGTCGGGCCGTGGGTTACGCCTCTCGGCACGTTGCCACTCGCGGTGGCTCATAATTAATGGAACCCGGGGAATCCGCACGACCCGACTGTTCTAGTGTACGAGCCTCGGCAAATCGTTTTGCTAGTTGAGTTTGTTTACCCGCGCAAGAACCGAACTCGCCTGCAGATCCAGGGCGAAGTCGGCGAGGGTCACCGCTCGCTCGAGTAGGGCGCTCGTCCCGATCTCGGTCCCCGCGACAAGCGTGGTCACACCGTGTGCCTCGATGCGGCAATATGCGGCCGCACGTTCGAGGGCATCGGATAGGTCTCCGACAAATACTCCGCGCAAGATCTCGTCAGCAAGATCGCGAATGTCTTCGGGCCCGGTCGGCTGTCGAGCGCCAGCGACAACCTCGTCGATTGTGTTCAAGTCGTTCACACCCCGTTGGTAGGCGTGGGCGGCCGTATCTGGGTCATTGACGATACTTGCGTGAACGACATAGAGTCGCCAGAGCGCACCGGGCAACGAATGAGCCGGTGCCGCGGCCCACAGCTCGGCAAGTTCTCCAACGCCGTATTCGCTCGTGTACGCCAGCAATCGCCGGAGGATCTCGGCGCTGCCGTTGTCCCTGACCCGCGCGACGAGCGCCGTGGCTGTGTCGTGCGCAATCTGAAGTTTCAGAGCCGGGTCCATTGCCCCCTCGAGTTGGTCGAACGTGCTTGGTTCAACGGCAACGGGTCGACGGGGGCGGTTCACAATCCTCAACGATAGGTGACGCCACGACGATCCAGCCCCACAACCTTCGGTATCGTCTAATTCGTGAGCATCGAATTCCCCTTTGTCAGCCGCAAGCGCCAGGCTTTGTGGGCGATAACGGCCACGGTGCTCGGTGCGATTGTCCTCAGCGCCATCGCGTTTGTGTTGCGCGCGCAACCTGCGGTGCAAGAGTTTCTGGTTCGCTTTCCGGGCGTTATCACACCAACAGCCGACGCGCCGACGGGCATTCCGGTGTGGCTCAACGTGACGCACTTCCTCAACACGCTTTTCCTCATGTTGATCATCCGCACCGCCCTGTCGATTCGCTCGAAGAAGCGCCCACCCGCGTTCGTCACTCCGCGCCGCGGCATTTTTGGCCAGCCTCCGCGCCGCATCGGCATCAATGTCTGGCTGCACAACACCGTCGACCTGCTCTGGATGCTCAATGGCGTCGTCTACATCGTGCTTTTGTTCGCGACCGGCCAGTGGGTCCGGATTGTGCCGACCACGTGGGATGTCATTCCCAACGCGGTGTCGGCTGCGATTCAATACCTCACGTTCACCTGGCCGCTCGAGAACCCGTGGGTCGTCTACAACAGCCTGCAGATGCTCTCCTATTTCGGAGTGGTATTTGTACTTGCACCGCTTGCGATAGTCACCGGCGTCCGGCTGTCCTCCACTTGGCCCCTGGACGCGCCTCGGTTGAATCGCGCGCTGCCCGAGCGTCCTATCCGTCGCCTACACAGCATCGTGTTGTTCGCCTTCATGGCATTCATTGTGGTCCATGTCAGTCTTGTGCTCTTCACCGGTGCAGTGCTGAACCTCAACGTGATGTTCGCAGCACGCAACGATTTGAGTTACGTTGGCACCATCATCTTCATCGCCGCGGTCGCGGGGCTGGTTGGGGTGTGGTTTGCGCTGACTGACTCGGTACAGAAGAAACTCGCCCGTTTGAGCGGCGAGGTCAGCTAGCAAGAATCTCGTTCGTGCCGTTGATGAGCCACTGGTTCTGGGATAGGGCGTCACCTTTGGTTTGACGGGGTCGCACCCATTCGCACAATTTACCCTGGCGCAAATCGGAAAAGCATTAGGGGCTGATTCAAGTTCCCGTTTTCTGCCAGATGTGGAAGATGTCTTCGAGGCACTTCCGTTTCGCGGTCACGCCGAGGGGCTCGAGCGCAATGGTGCAAACCCTAGGTAGGCCTAAACGAGTCGTGGGCCTCGGATTGTGAGTGCTTGAGCATGACATGTTGAAGCACCGAATACTCGTGGAGTGCTTCCGCGCTCATGTCCTTGCCAAAGCCACTTCCTTTGACACCACCGTGTGGCGCTTCAGAAGCGATGGGTAGGTGGTCATTTACCCAGGTCACTCCAGCTTCAATGGAGCCCGACACGCGTAATGCCCGACCCACGTCTGCCGTCCATACTGACGAGGCAAGACCGTAGGCAGAATCGTTGGCCAACGCAATGGCTTCCTCCTCGGTGCTAAAGGGGATAGCAACCAAAACAGGTCCAAAGATTTCCCGTTGAACCGCCTCATCCGTTTGCGCAAGTCCAGTGATCAGTGTCGGCTCAAAGTAATAGCCATCGCCTGGCACAGACCTTCCCCCCGCGTGAATCGTCGCGCCACGGGCTCGAGCCTCGTCCACGAACGCCTGGACACGCGCCCGGTGGGCTTCAGAAATGAGGGGCCCTATGTCGGTGGACTCGTCCTCTGGGGAACCGACCTTGATTGCGGTCATGACTGCAGCGATCTCAGCGACAGCGGCATCAAAAACTGCCTGGTCGATGTAACAGCGGGTTGCGGCGGTGCAGTCTTGACCG
>Ga0164294_10000190_pt1 | contig 58939 bp, 54 predicted proteins | sample GEODES005metaG_FD_111479 | JGI IMG/M metagenome (GOLD analysis project Ga0164294, IMG submission 111479) | Oligotrophic lake water microbial communities from Sparkling Lake, Wisconsin, USA - GEODES005 metaG | ecosystem: Environmental > Aquatic > Freshwater > Lake | place: USA: Sparkling Lake... | reverse complement strand
GCTTCACGCGGGGTGTGGCGCAGCTTGGTAGCGTGCTTCGTTCGGGACGAAGAGGTCGTGGGTTCGAATCCCGCCACCCCGACAGATGAAGAGGCTCCGACCAAATTGGTCGGAGCCTTTCTCTTCACTCTACGTCGGATTAATCGAGTCTTGTTACGGCAGTCGATGCGGCACGACTGCTGGACCTACTTCAGGCTGGTACCTGACCGGCGTTTCGGCCCCGCAGCACCGCCACCTCGATGATCAGGAAGATCACCATCGAGGCGACGACCGCGGCGACGATCTGCGGATAACGCCCATCCAGACCACCGGATGAGATCTGCCGAATCAGAATTCCGAAGTATGCCCAGATGAGTACCACACCGTAGGCCGCGTCCCGGTTGCGCAGCATGGTGGTAGCGCCGATCACCATCGCGACGAGCACCATAATCACCGCCCACGTGGAATCCGCCAGACCGAAGCCGTCCCAGCCCCGGCTGACCAGCAGCACCGTCATGTTCGCGACAACGGCCACCGTCGTCCAGCCGAAGTAGACGCTGAACGGCACACCGATAAGCCACCGCCGCCGGCCGGTGAGATTTGCCGACCGCAGCGCGGTGACGATCAGCGCGAGACACACCAGGATCACGGTGATCAGGACCGCCGACAGCGGAATGTTGTCATAGTGCCAGGCGAACACCCATGCGGTGTTGGCCAGCGATGAGATCGCGAAGAGTGCTCCGACCCGGTTCAGCAGCGCGCTCTGCTCCGCGGTATCCGGAGAGCTACGGAACAATCCGAGTTGGTAGAGAACATGCGCACCGAGAAGCAAATAGATCACTCCCCAGATGGAAAACGTAAAACCCGCCGGGGTGAACAGGCTCGGGTAGGCATCGGAGATGTCGCCAGTGCGTCGGCCGTTCAGTGGCAATGCGTTCGCAAGAAAGTTCATCGCGACCATCGCCAGGTAGGTCACCGCGACCAGAGCTTTGATCGGGCCGCGGGTTGTGTTTGTGCTCATCCCAATTCCCCTCTCCCCGGTCCGCGCACGCGCTAGAGACGATCCTTCACCGCAGCTGAGAGCCGGGACCCGTCGGCCTTCCCGGCCGCGATCGCGGTGGCTGCTTTCATCACCAGACCCATCTCCTTGACCGAGGGCCGCGACCCGAGCTGCTCGGCTACCTGGGCCATGGCCGTGTCGACCACGTCGGCTACCTCGGCGTCACTCAGCGGGGTCGGCAGGTACTCGTCGATGATCCTGCCTTCGGCGTGCTCCTCGGCGGCAAGTTCGCCGCGGCCGTTCTGGGTGTAGATCTCTGCGGCCTCGCTGCGCTTCTTCGCCTCCCGGGCCAGCACCTTGAGAACATCCTCATCGGTGAGCTCGCGGGCCTGCTTTCCAGACACCTCTTCGGTCTGGACGGCAGCCAGCAGCATCCGCAGTGTCGCGGTACGTAATTTGTCCTGGCTCTTCATCGCATCGGTGAGGTCAGATCGCAGCCGTGCTTTCAGTTCAGACATGAAAATCAATACTACCGGCCTACATTGCTTGGCCGGTCCATGCCATCAAACCGCTCCAGATCGGTGTCCAGCCTTTGTAATTGCGGGTTTCTTGGCTCGTAGTCACCAGGGTTCGACCAAGGTGCTCTCGGAACTCGGGAAAGCGTCGATCCAGACTGTTGAGCGAATCGCGGTAGGTACGGATAGTGAACAGGATCGCACCGGATTCCGGCAGCTTCCGAAGAGTTTGGCGTTCGGTGCGGAAGTACATGGCATCCCCGAATTCCTCAACACCCAACCCGCTGTGCGCACGTGCTTTACGACCGGTTTCGGAGGGCTGAAACAGTTCGGGGCTATCCAAAACCGTCCAGTTGATTCGCCACACGGGCCGATCACATGTCAACTTATTGAACATGGCATCCGTGGCATATCCGATTCGTTCTTCGTAATGCGGCACCGGCTCGTGTATGCCATGCATATCGGCACCGATCTTGGTTGCGAGATCCCAACGGCTGGGAAAACACACCGCGGCCGCAGTCAGAACCCACTGTCCATCCTGCGGACTCATAACTGCCAGGTCCTCTTGAACCAATAAACTCGCGGCCTCCAGCGGATGCAACGACTCGTCAACGTCGATTGCCATAGCAAAACGGTCTGGAAAGTGCGCCGGCAAGTATTCGACTAGATTTTCCAGCACCTCCCCAGACCCGTGCAGCCCCGCTGGAAGCACGCCGAAAACCTCAGCTCGTCTGTTGGCCAGCAAGTGTCGCTTCTGAGCCAGTTCAGCCTCGTACTGCTCGTCGATTTCAATCCACTTGTCCGGATCCATGGTTCTCAAACCCATTGAAACCGTGAACGGCTGACCCTTGACTGGGATGTAAGTCATGCCCTTCCCTAAAGCCTCACTCGATGAGATTCGTCAGGCGCCGATCCAGTTTCCGTGGAAGCCGTAGGGAACCCGTCGTGGCAGCTGGACGCGGGCGACCGGTTCACCGGCGAAATCGGATGCATCGATGATCACCAGTTCGCTTCCGTTACGAGCAGGGTCGTAGACATAGACCAGATACCAGCCATTGCTCTCGTCGGCCGGCCCCGACGGCGACGGAACGAAGACGGCTTCCCCGGGCCCGCCCGGCGAATCAGCTGTGCCGAAGTCATGCTGAACCGCATTACCGGTTTGTAGGTCGTAGCGCAACAGGCTGGCATCGCCCACCGACACCGCGTACCGCGCGGGAAGTCCGGCGAGGCGATCGTCGATGCGAGGGAATTCCACTGCGCGGTCATCGAGTTGACGTTCGGCAACGGTGCCGGTCTCGAGGTTGATCGTCCAGCTGTGCAACATCGCCCTGTCGGCGAAGTCGCCGTCGTTGCGCCACAGCTCTGGGTAACGGACCACTTGCAACACAATGGACTTGCCATCGTCGTAGGCATTGGCCACATGGAACACATAGCAGGGATCGATATCAAACCATCGGACCGTCCCGAACGGGTCGTCGCGGCGTAGCACCCCCAATCGGGCACCGTAGTCGTCCTCCCAGCGATAAGGCATGTCTCCACTGCCGCTCACCGCGATGTCGATGTTGAAGACGATGGGCAGATCCATGAAGACAATGTGATCGGCGGTCATCGCGAAGTCGTGCATCATCGTCAACGCCTCGACCTCAACGGGCCGGTTGACAGTCAGTTCTCCGTTGGCGTCCACGCGGTGATAGGTGACGTGCGGGCTGAACAGGTTGCCGTAGCCGAAGAAGTGCAGTTCGCCCGTGGTCGGGCAGATCTTCGGGTGAGCAGTCATCGCATCGTTGAGCTTGCCGTCGAAGTCGTAACAGCCGACGGTCTCCAGATCCTTGGTGACCTCGTAGGGCAATGAGGACTCGACCAATGCCAGCGTCTTCCCGGCGTGATTGACGATGTGGGTGTTGGACACTGCCGAGCGGAGGTTGCGACTGCCGTCACCGTTGTAGATCGGAATCGGAGTCTCAAAACTCTCAGTGCGCACCCAGCGATTGCGATACCACTTCGCGGCACCGCCTTCGATGCGCACACCATGCAGCATTCCGTCGCCGAAGAACCAGTGCCCGGTGGGCTGGCGCGGATTGGGTCCATTGCGCAGATACCAGCCATCCAATTCAGGCGGGATCGCCCCATGGACCGGCAGGTCGTACTCGGTCAGCTCGTCAGTCACGGGCGCGTAATTCCCGCGCTGGAAGAACTGGCCGGTGTCGGGCAGGTTGGCTGAATCGGCGGCGGTGTCGGTCATAGGCACCACTGTGTCAGCTAGACGTCCACCCAGTCCAGAGTGCGCTGTACGGCTTTGTGCCAGCCGGCATACCCGGCCTCGCGCTGTTTTTCGGTCCACGAGGGCTTCCACCGGCGATCTTCCTGCCAGTTGGCCCGGAGGTCTTCGGGGTCCGACCAGTAGCCGACCGCCAATCCGGCGCCATAGGCCGCGCCCAATGCCGTGGTCTCCGGCACCTTCGGACGCACAACGTCCACTCCGAGGACATCGGCCTGGATCTGCATACAAAGCTCGTTGAGCGTGACCCCGCCGTCGACTTTGAGCACCTCCAGGGGTACCCCGGAGTCGGCGGCCATGGCATCAACGACGTCGCGGCTCTGATAGCAGATCGCTTCGAGCGTGGCCCGGGCGATGTGGGCATTGGAGTTGAACCTGGATAGACCGACGATCGCCCCGCGTGCGTCGGAACGCCAGTAGGGGGCAAACAGTCCGGAAAAGGCGGGAACGAAGTACACACCGCCGTTGTCCTCGACCTGGGAGGCCAATGCCTCACTGTCCGCGGCGCCGCTAATGATGCCCAGCTGATCACGCAACCACTGCACCGCTGAGCCTGTCACGGCAATCGAACCTTCGAGGGCGTAGATGGGTTTGGCATCACCGAACTGGTAGCAGACTGTCGTCAGCAGTCCGTTTCTGCTGCGAACGATCTTCTCTCCGGTATTGAGCAACAGGAAGTTGCCCGTGCCGTAGGTGTTCTTGGCCTCGCCTGGCTTCAAACACACCTGGCCCACCATGGCGGCCTGCTGATCGCCGAGGATGGCGGTCACCGGCACCTCCCCGCCCATCGGGCCGTCAGAACGAGTCAGTCCATAGGGATTCGGCGACGACGATGGTCGGATCTCCGGCAGCATCTGCCGCGGAATCCCGAAGAACGACAACAATTCGTCATCCCATTCGAGAGTCTCGAGATCCATCAGCATGGTGCGACTGGCGTTGGTGGGATCGGTGACATGTACGCCCCCGGCGGGGCCGCCGGTGAGGTTCCACAGCACCCAGACGTCGGGGGTGCCGAACAATGCGTCACCGCGTTCCGCGTCGGCGCGGACGCCGTCGACATTGTCGAGGATCCACTGGATTTTGCCGCCGGAGAAGTAGGTGGCCGGCGGCAGGCCCGCCTTGCGGCGGATGACGTCACCGCGGCCGTCACGATCCAATGCGGCGGCGATCTGGTCGGTGCGGGTGTCCTGCCAGACGATCGCGTTGTAGTAGGGCTGGCCAGTCTTGCGGTTCCACACGATCGTGGTCTCGCGCTGGTTAGTAATGCCCAAGGCAACGAGATCGCCGGCCTTCAGGTTGGTGTTGTTGAGAGCTGAGGTCACCACCGTCTGGGTGTTTCCCCAGATCTCGGTCGGGTTGTGCTCGACCCACCCGGCACGCGGCAGGATCTGCGCGTGCTCAAGCTGGTGGCGGCCGACCTCCAGACCGTTGTGGTCAAAAATCATGCAACGGGTACTGGTGGTGCCTTGGTCGATGGCAGCGACGAAGTGGGCCACAGTGCTCCTTCAAGGATCGGCGCGGACGAACTGCTCTCGGAGTCTGCCACCGTCGCTGAGGGTTCCGGTGGGAAAACGAACGCTCGGGCGGGATCTACTTGCGCAGTTGGCGCTGAACCTGTTGCATCGTCGACGTGGGAGATGAGGTAACGCACGCTGCCTATACCCGCCAACAGCGGCAGGAATACCGGCAGAAGGTCCAACTCTGTCTGGACGTCTTCGAGACCATGCTGGCGGAGTCGAGTTTCGAATTCGATCGGCCGCTGACCGGGATGGAAATCGAGTGCAATCTCGTTGATGCCGACTATCAGCCGGCGATGTCCAACCAGGAGGTGCTTGCTGCCATCGCCGATCCGGCCTACCAGACCGAATTGGGCGCCTACAACATCGAATTCAACGTTCCACCGCGTCCGCTGGCGGGCCGTACCGCGCTGGAACTGGAGTCCGAAGTCCGGGCCAGTCTGAATGCCGCCGAGACCAAGGCCAGTACGGATGGGTCGCACATCGTGATGATCGGGATCCTGCCGACCCTGATGCCAGAGGATCTGACGGGCAGCTGGATGAGCCCGTCACTGCGCTATCAGGCCCTCAACGACTCGATCTTCACGGCACGTGGCGAGGACATCCTCATCGACATCGCCGGGGCAGAGCGGTTGAGCATGCACGCGGAATCCATTGCCCCGGAATCAGCCTGCACCAGCATGCAGCTACATCTACAGGTATCGCCCGCCGACTTCGCCAACAATTGGAACGCCGCCCAGGTACTGGCCGGACCGCAGTTGGCGCTCGGGGCGAACTCGCCGTACTTCTTCGGCCATGAGCTGTGGGCGGAGACTCGTATCGAACTCTTCGCCCAAGCCACCGACACCCGCCCGGAAGAACTCAAGGCTCAGGGTGTGCGGCCTCGCGTGTGGTTCGGCGAAAGGTGGATCACTTCTATCTTCGATCTCTTCGAGGAGAACGTCCGGTATTTTCCGACTCTGCTGCCTGAGATTTCCGCCGAGGACCCGCAGGCCGAACTGATTGCCGGGCGAACACCGCTTCTGCCGGAGCTGCGCCTGCACAACGGCACGGTGTACCGCTGGAACCGGCCGGTGTACGACGTCGCGAATGGCCGGCCCCATCTGCGGGTGGAGAACCGGGTGCTGCCCGCCGGACCCACCGTCGTCGACATGATGGCGAATGCCGCGTTCTACTACGGCCTGCTGCGCACCATTTCCGAAGAGGACCGACCGCTGTGGACCAAGATGAGTTTCGCTGCCGCACATGACAATTTCGTGGAAGCCGCCCGAAACGGAATGTCGTCCCGGTTGTACTGGCCGGGACTGGGCGAGGTGACCGCCGACGAGTTGGTCCTGCGCCGCCTACTGCCCATGGCCGACGAGGGTCTGCGTCGTTGGCAGGTGGCGCCAGAGGTGCGGGACCGCTATCTCAGTGTTATCGAAGGGCGCGCCAAGACCGGCCAGAACGGCTCGGCCTGGCAGGTGGCGACGGTTCACGCACTCCAGGAGCGCGGAATGGATCGGAGGCGGGCGCTGGCTGAGATGCTGCGCCGGTACTGCGAACTGATGCACAGCAATGAGCCGGTGCACACCTGGAAACGGCCTAGCTGATACGGCGATACGGCGCGGCCTGCCTGCTCAGACCTTGGCGGAGATCGTGACGTCGATATTGCCGCGGGTGGCCTTGGAGTAAGGGCACACCTGATGCGCTTTTGCCATCAAGTCCTCAGCTTCGCGCTGCGACAGCCCGGGCAGGTAGCCGGTCAGGTGTGCGTTGATGCCGTAGCCGCTGTCGCCGTCCCTACCCAACCCAACCTGCGCGGTGACTCCGGTCGCGCTGTCAAGTTTGACGCTGTCGGTGCGGGCAATCATGAGTAGCGCACTCAGGAAGCAGGCCGCGTAACCGGCGGCGAACAGTTGTTCTGGGTTGGTGCCCTCGCCGCTGCCGCCGGCGGCTTTGGGTGGGCGGGTGTCCAGATCGATCCGGTCATCAGAGGACTTGACGTGACCGTCGCGGCCGCCGCCGGAGGCCGTTGCTTCGGCGGTGTAGAAGACATCGATGCTCATGGGTCCGATCATGCCAGCCATGTCCTGGCCGGCATGATCGGACCGCACCGAGTCAGGGACGCGGGGTCGGCGGCGGCGGTGGCGGCTGCGGCGGGTTTTCCGGACGCATGCCGGGACCCATCGCCCCGGGACCCATCGCCCCGGGACCGTCAGAACGCATGCCGGGCCCCATCATCCCGGGTCCGTCCGGGCGGTCGGGCCCCATCGGACCACCGGGGCGCACGCCGGGCATCAACGGGGCCGACCTGGGACTCATCTCGCCATACCCGCGATGATGTCCGCCAAATCCACCGTTGCCGCTTCCGCCTAGCGCAAACCCGGCGAAGAAAACAGCACCGACGATGAACACTCCGCCGGCGACGATCGCGACCCAGGCGGCAGCCTGATATAGCCGGTTGGGTCGGCGGTCCTGCTGCGACGGAAGTACTACGGGTGTGGCCACGGGATCCTGCTCAATTGTTTCAGTCATGTGCCCATCGTGGCGGCCGTGATATAGCGCCCGATGGGTGGTGGCTATGAACCCGCTGTGAAAGTGGAACCCCGGATCGCATTCAGAGCTGGGCGGCCAGCAACTCGGCGATTTGAATCGTGTTGAGCGCAGCTCCTTTTCGGAGGTTATCCCCCGAAACGAAAAGAGCCAGCCCGCGGCCACCCGGCACCCCGGGGTCCTGGCGGATACGGCCGACGAGTGAATCGTCGGCCCCTGCCGCAGCCAGCGGGGTCGGCACATCAACCACGGTGACACCGGAGGCTTCAGTGAGGATCTCACGCGCTCGCTGAGGTGAAATAGGTTGAGCGAATTCAGCATTGATCGACAACGAATGACCGGTGAATACCGGCACGCGCACACAGGTTCCACTGACGGCGAGGTCAGGGATGCCGAGGATCTTGCGGCTCTCGTTGCGCAACTTCTGGTCCTCGTCGGTCTCACCGGATCCGTCATCGACCAGGGAACCTGCCAGTGGAATCACGTTGAACGCAATCGGGGCAACGTAGTTGTTCGGTGCAGGGAAGTTCAGCGCGCCGCCGTCGTGCACGAGTTGCTCAACACCGTCGATCACGGCGCGGGCCTGGTTCGCCAGCTCCTCGACACCGGCAAGACCACTGCCGGATACCGCCTGATAGGTGGAGACCACCAGGCGGACCAGTTGCGCTTCGTCGTGCAACGGCTTCAGCACCGGCATCGCGGCCATGGTGGTGCAGTTCGGGTTGGCGATAATGCCCTTAGCCAGTTTCACGCCGCGCACATCACGGTCGAAGTTCACCTCGCTGACCACCAACGGAACATCGGCATCCTTGCGCCAGGCCGAGGAGTTGTCGATCACGACGGCGCCAGCGGCAGCGAACCGCGGTGCCTGTACCCGCGACATGGCGGCACCGGCGGAAAACAATGCGATATCCAGACCACTCGGGTCGGCGGTCTCGGCGTCCTCGACCTCGATCTCCTGACCGCGGAAGGTCAACTTGCGTCCCTGCGAGCGCGATGATGCGAAGAACCGCACACTGGAGGCCGGAAAATCACGCTCCGCCAACAGGGTTCGCATGACCTGACCGACTTGACCGGTCGCGCCGACTACGCCGATAACGACCATCTCACCGCCCAGTCCCGCCGTATACAACCGCCGCCTCATCGCCGCCAAGACGAAATGCCTCGTGTAGCGCGCCGACGGCCTTGTCGAGTTCACTGTCTTTGACCAGCACCGAGATTCGGATCTCCGAGGTCGACATCAAATCGATGTTGACCCCCACCCGGGCAAGTGCTTCACAGAACGTCGCTGTCACACCGGGGTGACTGCGCATCCCAGCACCAATCAGAGAAACCTTGCCGATGTGGTCGTCGTACAGCACATCGGTGAAGCCGATCTCAGCCTGCCGCTCGGTGAGCTTCGCGACGGCAGTCGGCCCGACGTCACGCGAACAGGTGAAGGTGATATCGGTCTTGCCGTCCTCGACCTTGGAGATGTTCTGAAGCACCATGTCGATATTGACATCGGCGTCAGCGACGACACGAAAGACCTTGGCGGCGTAGCCGGGAACGTCGGGCAGGCCGACCACGGTCACCTTGGCCTCGCTGCGATCGTGGGCTACTCCGGTCAGGATGGCGTCTTCCATGGGAATGTCCTCAATTGATCCAGTGACGATCGTGCCGGGCTTGTCCGAGTACGACGACCGGACATGAATAGGAACGTTGTAACGACGGGCGTACTCCACGCACCGCAACATCAGCACCTTGGCCCCGCACGCCGCCATCTCGAGCATCTCCTCGAAGCTGACGGTGTCGAGGCGGCGGGCGTTGGGCACAATGCGCGGGTCAGCGGTGAAGATCCCGTCGACATCGGTGTAGATCTCGCAGACGTCGGCATGCAGTGCGGCAGCCAGGGCGACGGCGGTGGTGTCGGAACCGCCGCGACCGAGGGTGGTTACGTCCTTGCTGTCCTGACTGACACCTTGAAAGCCGGCAACAAGGACAATCTGATCCTGGTCCAGTGCCGAGCGCAACCGCCCCGGCGTGACGTCGATGATCTTGGCATTGCCATGGGTGCCGGTGGTGATCACACCGGCCTGCGATCCGGTGAACGATCGGGCCTGGGCCCCACAAGATTCGATGGCCATGGCCACCAGCGCGTTGGATATCCGTTCGCCGGCGGTCAGCAGCATGTCGAGTTCGCGCGGCGGTGGGGTCGGGCATACCTGACGGGCGAGGTCAAGGAGATCGTCGGTGGTATCCCCCATCGCCGAGACGACCACCACAACATCGTTGCCCTGACGTTTGGTCTCAACGATGCGCTCAGCGACACGGCGGATCCGTTCGGCGTCAGCCACCGAAGATCCGCCGTACTTCTGCACGACGATCGCCACTGTCCGCCCTTTCCAGGCTTGGGGTTTCACATACGACGGGTTGCCCTAAAGGATAAAGGGTTGGGCGGAGCCGATTTTTCCTCCCCGGAACCCGGGTAACCTGCCTGCGATGTCCGAGCAACCCAATGACCGACGCGCCGCGACCCGGGTGCCGATCCACCCACCGATCGCCGACCGGTGGAGCCCGCGGGCCTTCGATGCCCATGCGGTGCTGACAGTCGAGCGGGTCACCGCACTCCTGGAGGCGGCGCGGTGGGCCGCGACCTGGGGCGGGCGCCAGCCTGTCCGGTTCATCGTCGGGATCCGCGGCGACGGCACTTTTGCAGCAATCGCCGGCCTACTGAGACGGGGGAACGCCTACGCCACGACTGCCGGGGCGCTCATTCTGGTGTGCGCCGACGAAGGTGAGGACGAGAAGACCGCGCTCTACGCCGGTGTGGATGCGGGCGCTGCTGCGGCCAATCTGAGCATCGAGGCGGTCTCACGCGGGTTGATCTGCCACCCGATGGCAGGTTTCGACGTCGACGGTTCCCGTGCGGCATTCGACATCCCGCCGCGGGTGCTGCCGCTGATGGTGATCGCGGTCGGCTCTCTTGGCGACTACAGCCAATCAAGCGCAGAGATCGCCGAACGCGACGCACTGCCACGCCACCGGTTGCCTCTCGATGAGATCGCATTCGGACACACCTGGGGCCAACCCTGGCAGTGAGGCCTCGGGATCGGCCCCGTAGGACGACTATGCCTGGTGAGGCAACCGGAGTACAGTGAGAGGCGTGCAGCAGGTGCTCCTTCTCGGACGCCGCGACAGGGCCTGATCCAGACCGGCTTCCTGTCGCGGGTATTCGCGATGCGCCGGTCTGAAGTCCCTTCTCAACTTCCCGGAGCATAAATCGTGAACACCCACCCTGAATCTAATTCCTCGGCATCTCATTCCTCAGCCATCGACTCCGTCGACGCCTACATCTCTGCCCGCACGATCACCACACCGGTCGGGGGACGGCGCGACGGCCAACCGGCGTGGAATACCCAGCGAAATTCGGCCATGCCGGTACACCGCTACCGTCCCTTCGCCACGGAGGTTCCCGGCGGAGGACCCAGTGCCCCCTTCGAGCGCACCTGGCCGGACAGGATCATCGACCACGCGCCACTGTGGTGTGCGGTTGACCTGCGCGACGGCAACCAGGCTCTGATAGATCCGATGAGCCCGGCCCGTAAGCGCCGGATGTTCGACCTGCTGGTGCGCATGGGCTACAAGGAGATCGAAGTCGGTTTCCCATCCGCCAGCCAAACCGATTTCGACTTCGTCCGCGAGATCATCGAGCAGGGCGCCATCCCCAGCGATGTCACCATCCAGGTCCTCACGCAGTGCCGACCGGAGCTGATTGAGCGGACCTTCGAGGCCTGCGACGGCGCACCGAACGTGATCGTGCACTTCTACAACTCGACCTCGATCCTGCAGCGACGCGTGGTGTTTCGCGCGGACCGCGACGAGGTCAAAGGGATCGCTGTCGCCGGCGCACGAAAGTGCTTACAGGAAGCAGCCAAATACCCGCGCACCCGGTGGCGCTTCGAGTACTCACCGGAGTCCTATACCGGAACCGAACTGGAATACGCCAAGGACGTCTGTGATGCGGTGTCGGCCGTTATCCAGCCGACACCGGACTGGCCGCTGATCATCAACCTTCCGGCGACCGTGGAGATGGCCACACCAAATGTTTACGCCGACTCGGTGGAGTGGATGAGCCGCAACCTGGCTCGCCGCGACTCGATCATCGTGAGCCTGCATCCCCACAATGACCGCGGGACCGCGGTTGCCGCATCGGAACTGGGGTACCAGGCCGGAGCGGATCGGATCGAGGGCTGTCTGTTTGGTAACGGCGAACGAACCGGCAATGTATGCCTGGTGACGCTGGGCCTGAATCTGTTCTCCCGTGGCGTGGATCCGCAGATCGATTTCTCCAACATCGATGAGATCCGCCGCACCGTGGAGCACTGCAACCAATTACCGGTCCCCGAACGCCACCCCTACGGCGGCGATCTGGTGTACACAGCGTTCTCCGGCAGCCATCAGGACGCCATCAACAAGGGCCTCGACGCCATGAAGATCGCCGCGGATGAGGCCGACGCTGACGTCGAAGACATTCTGTGGCAGGTGCCGTACCTGCCGATCGATCCCAAGGATGTCGGGCGCACCTACGAGGCGGTCATTCGGGTGAACTCGCAGTCCGGCAAGGGCGGGGTGGCGTACATCATGAAGGCCGACCACGGTCTGGTGCTGCCGCGGCGATTGCAGATCGAGTTCAGTCAAGCGATCCAGCGCATCACCGACGGCGAGGGCGGTGAGGTGTCATCCAAGGAGATGTGGGATGCGTTCGCCGACGAGTATCTGGGCCCGATCCGGCCGTTGGAGCGGATCCGACAGAAAGTCATCGGCTCTGAGGTCGATGGCGGAATCGACGTCATCGAAGCGACCGTGAAACTCGATGGAGTGGAAACCGAGATCCGCGGTGAGGGCAACGGTCCCCTGGCGGCTTTCGTCGACGCCCTCGGAACGGTCGGCATCGACGTGAGTGTCCTCGATTATTCCGAGCACGCCATGTCGGCCGGAGAAGAGGCCGCGGCCGCGGCCTACGTCGAGGCATCCGTCGGCGGACGAACCGTATGGGGTGTCGGCATCGCCACCTCGATCACCACTGCCTCGCTGCGCGCGGTGGTCTCGGCGGTCAACCGAGCGGCCCGCCCCCAGTAAACGCTCAGAACAGTGCGAACTGCTGGCCCTGGTCGATCGACTGCTCGAATGCGTCGATACCAGTGCCGTCGGCAACTGCGCCCACGCCGTCAATGAATTGGTGGTCGGAGACAGTCGGCACGCCGAGTTCGTGCGCCTGATAGCCCTTGCCGTGGTCGGGTTGGGAGGCGTTGCAGATGACCAGCGACGTATCGGAATCAACGGCGTCGGTATAGGCAAGGCCGGCGTGCAGAATGCGTTCGACCAACTCCTCGTGAGTTCGATCCACCTCAGCCGACAGCGCCACCCGCATACCCTGAACCAGTGGCTCGCCGCTGCGGTAGCGGCCCGGGTTCATATAAGGACACGCCATCCGCGAGGCGAGCATCTTCAACGGTCGCAACTCCTCGTGCGTGACCGCGCCGTTGGGCCAGCGTCGGCGGGTCAGCGGTCGCACCGGCAGCCAGATATCGCGCTCGCGGGCCCGCTCCAATGCGGGGGTCAGCAGGCGGGCAAGCACCAGCGCATCGTCGAAGGCATCATGAGCTCGGGTCTGCGGGATATTCCAATGCCGGGCAAGGGTTTCCAGCCGGAGATTGTCCAAGCCCAGATCGAGCCGACGGGCGAGTTCGACCGTGCACATCGCGGCATCGACGGGCAGAACCGTGTGAGCCAGTTCAGCTTCTGCGGTCAGGAACGAGTAGTCGAAGGCGGCGTTGTGGGCCACCAGGGTGCGTCCGTGCATCAATGCCGCGAGATCGTCGGCGATATCGGCGAACGTCGGCTGATCCTCGAGCATTTCTGAGGTAAGACCGTGCACATGAGTCGGGCCCGGATCTACGCCGGGGTTGAGCAGGCTGACCACAGAATGCTCAACATTGCCCTGTGCGTCCAAGGCCAGTGCCGCGACGCTGAGCACGCGGGCATTGCGCGGATGAAAACCCGAGGTCTCGACATCGACGACGACCCAACCGGCATCAGCCTCGCTGACCGGCCGGCCCCAGGTGTGGCTCACAAGCCTCAGGATGGCACGCACCCCCGACAGCGACCGGCACATCGGATACGTGTCGGGTCCACTGTGGCCCAGTCGGAATAAAGGCCCAGTCGGCATAAAGGCCCAGTCGGCATAAAGGCCCAGTCGGCATAAACTCACCTGCCATGCCCAGGCCCACGATGACAATGCGCGGACGTGCCGCGTTGGCGCTCGGCTCGTCGGCACGCTGGGCCTCCCGGGTGACCGGACGTGGCGCCGGGGCGATGATCGGTGGCCTGGTGGCGATGACCCTTGATCGCTCGATCCTGGGGCAACTGGGCGCCGGGCGACGCACCGCGATCATCACCGGCACCAACGGCAAATCCACCACCACCCGAATGGTGGCGGCGGCGCTGACAACTATGGGCCCGGTGGCGACCAACAGCGAGGGCGCCAATATGGATGCCGGCCTGGTTGCCGCACTGGCCGCCGATCGCGATGCCGGACTGGCCGCGCTCGAGGTCGACGAAATGCACGTACCGCACGTCGCGGATGCGGTCGGGCCTGCCGTGATCGTGTTGCTCAATCTCTCCCGCGACCAACTTGACCGAGTGGGCGAGATCAATCACATCGAGCGCACCCTGCGCACCGGACTGTCACACCACCCCGAGACGGTTGTCGTGGCCAATTGCGACGACGTGCTGATGACGTCGGCGGCCTATGACTGCCCGAATGTGGTGTGGGTGTCTGCCGGCGGCGGTTGGGCAGGAGATTCGGTGAGTTGCCCGCGCAGTGGAGAAGTGATCGTTCGGGAAGGCTCACACTGGCACTCAAGCGGAACGGACTTCCAACGCCCGGCGCCTCAGTGGTGGTTTGACGCCGAAAAGATCTATGGCCCTGATGGTTTGGGGCTGCCGATGCGGTTAGCACTACCGGGTGTAGTGAACCGCGGCAATGCCACCCAGGCGGTCGCCGCGGCGGTGACGATGGGTGCCGATCCGGTGGCGGCGGTTGCCGCGGTGTCGGGTGTTGATGAAGTCGCCGGCCGCTACCGCACGGTACGGATTGCAGGCCACACCGCCCGACTACTGCTGGCGAAGAATCCCGCAGGCTGGCAGGAAGCGCTGTCGATGGTGGACACGACAGCAGCAGGAGTGGTGATCGCGGTCAACGGGCAGGTGCCGGACGGCGAAGACCTGTCGTGGCTGTGGGATGTCCGTTTCGAGCACTTTGAGGGAACGTCCGTGGTGGCCGCCGGTGAGCGTGGAACCGACCTCGCGGTGCGGCTGGGTTATGCCGGCGTCGAGCACACCCTGGTCCATGACACCGTGACGGCGATCGGTTCCTGTCCTGCCGGCCACGTCGAGGTGGTCGCCAACTACACCGCCTTCCTGCAGTTGCAGCGGGCACTGGAGCGTCACCATGACTGACGCAGTACGGATCGGCCTGGTGCTCCCCGATGTGATGGGCACCTACGGCGACGGCGGAAACGCCGTCGTGCTGCGGCAGCGGTTGCGACTGCGCGGCATCGCCGCCGAGATCATCGAGATCACCCTCTCTGACCCCGTGCCGGATTCGCTGGATCTGTACACCCTCGGTGGTGCGGAGGACTACGCGCAGCGATTGGCCACTCGACATCTGCTCCGCCATCAGGGACTCCAGCGCGCCGCCAGCCGTGGCGCGCCGGTGCTGGCAATCTGCGCGGCGATCCAGGTGCTCGGGCATTGGTACGAGACCTCGGCCGGTGAACGAGTCGACGGCGTCGGACTGCTGGACGCCACCACGTCCCCGCAATCGGAACGCACGATCGGCGAAGTGGTCGCCACACCCCTCATCGAGGGATTGACCGATCCGTTGACCGGATTCGAAAACCACCGCGGCGGAACGATTTTAGGCCCCGAAGCTCAGCCGTTGTCAGCGGTGATCAAGGGCGCCGGTAATCGGATAGGAGACGGATTCGACGGGGTGCTTCAAGGCAGTGTGGTGGCAACGTACCTGCACGGGCCCTGTCTGGCCCGCAACCCTGAACTTGCCGACTTGCTGCTGTCGCGGGTCGTCGGGCCGCTTTCACCCTTGGAGTTACCCGAAGTGGACCGGCTGCGACGCGAACGGCTCGCCGCGCCCCGCCGGGTGTGACACGCTCTCTTCCGCCTGCGCGGGCGGCGGTTTAGTGTTCGCGGCCGATGGCGTGTATGTTTGCCAGCAAACAATCACCGCTAGGAAATGAGTGTCACGTGATCGCCGTCAGCCGCCCTTTCACCGCCGCCGGAACCGCCTTGATCGGCGCGAGCATCATCGCCACCTCCGCGATCAGCCCCGTTCAGGTGACAATTCCGCGGATCAGTGACGCCGCGATTGAACTGCAAGCTTCGGTACTGGACATCTTCAACTTCCCGGCGGCCAGGCAGGCCATCGCCAACGAGGTCGAGTACGCGGCACTGTGGGCGGCCGGCCTTGCCGAGGCCGGGGTTGGGGTTGCCCAGTCCCTGGCCACGCTTCCGGCAACCCTGATCACGGCCACCCAGCAGATTTTCAGCCGAGATCCGCTCGGGGCGCTCACCACGGTCGAGGACGCGGCAGCCGCCGCAGGAGAGGCGATCCTGGTTCCGTTGGTCCTCTCCCAGGTCGACATCGGCCAGATCCAGCTAGCGGTCGACTCAGCACTGCTGCTGGCCCGGCCGGAGGCGCTGGTCCAACTCGGAGCCGGCGTGTTCGGCGCGTGGGACACCGTCACGCGTGCTGTCATCACGGCCGGCCAGAACTTTGTCAACGCAGTGCTGACCCTCAATCCCGCCAACATCATCGCGGCGGTCGTGGGTGGCGTCCAGGGAGTGGCCGCGTCGTTCGTGGCAGGCGGTCAGGTCGCCGTCGATGGCATCGTCGCGGCGCAGACCACCGTGGCGACGGCGCTGGCCGCGCGGCCCGCGCCGCTGCCGCTGGCCGCGACCCCGGCACGCACGGCACGCGCAGCGGCCGTCGTCGCGGCAGGACAGAAGGCTCCCCGCCGGACATCGGCGCGTGCCGTGCAGCGCGACAGCACTGCCGCAGACGCCTCCACATCGGCGCCCACGAAAACTCCCCCGGCCGCCAAGCGGGCCGCCCGATCAGGCGCGGCGTCCTAGCGTCGGTGGTGACAGAAACCCGGTTGACGACCGACGGGTAGGAGTGGCCGGCTAGAGCCGGGTGATCGGTGGCGGCTGCCAACCACCCTCGAGTGCTGGCTCACGTGGCAGGTACAGCCGGAGGTAGGCGCTGAAGCTTCCGTCGGGAACCGGCAGCCAATTGACAGTGGCGTCGCCGGGTTCGTCCCGGGACAGGACGATCACGACTGAACCATCCGGCCTACGCACTAGTTCGTCGGGTCGGCTGCTGCTCACGCTGTAGCGATCGATCGGATTGGCTACCAGGCTGCCATCGCGGTCGTAGACGGTCACTGACCAGAACGCGTCAGCCGGCGGTTCTTGTCCGGGCGCGAAGTAGATCTGGTAGCTGTTACGGCCATTCAACGGGCGCAGCGTTTGATCAAGCAGGCCGCCCAGATACATGGCCTCGTCTCGAATGTTCGCCCAAGGCCCGACGAAGAACACCCCGGCGCGCAACCTGTAATCGGTGCCGTAATCGCCGATCGCGGATGGCGGTGCCGCCCACCCGCGATTTCCGAGAGCCGCCAGGTACTGGTTACTCGCTGTCCGAAACGAGGCCGCCGCAAACCCGACGCGTACAGCCAAATCCGCGGCGATTCTCGCCAACGGGCCCAAGCCGGCATCGGCGACCCGCAACCCCGGACCGACGCCGATCCGTGCGATCGCCTGTGTTATCGCCGTATCGCTTCCGGGTGGCGGATTGATTTCCATGGCGGCACTGATCGCATCCAGCATGGCCAGCCCGGAGGGCATCGGGGTCTGGGGAGGCGGGCTACCGGTTGGTCCGGAAGGCGTGAGGCTGTACTGATCCATCAAGGCGATCGCCTGACGCTGGTCGGCCGCGTCGCCGGCAAGTGTGCGCCCGAGTAGCACGATGTTGCGGTAGGGCACGGTCACCGTTTGGGTGCCCTCGACTTCAACCTGGGGTCCGCCATCCCAGGTGATGGCAAACAGGCCGGGACCGGAGCCTGTTGTGCGGGTGCCGACATAGGAGATTGCGTTGGTGTAGGGGTCGTTGAGTTGAAAGCTGAAGTAGCGGTCTCCCATGTCTGGGACGGACAACACCACCGGCCCGCCACCGAGGTCCAGTGCCGCACGGGAGTAGAGCGTATCGGTGTTAGGACGCCAGATGGGCACCACGTCCGGGTCCGCGAAACCGGTCTGTGACCAGATGACATTCAGTCCCGGCGCCTCGGACCTGAATCTCTCGAACTCAAGGAGCGGATACCCGTACGTGACAGCCTGCACCGCAAGAATGGCGGACCGTATCGGGCCCGGGGTGAAGACGGCGGTGGAACCCGTTGGAACCGAATCGGTTCCGGTCGCAGCCCTTGCCGCGGGCACCGACAACGCGCGCGGAAACACGGGCGACCGGTGCACTACGGATGGCCCGGCCGATTCTCCGGGCAGCGTCCGGTTGATCCGATTCGCCGCCGGTGCCGGGCGCGCCGGTGTGGCCCTGACACCGCGGGCCGCGGAGGACACCGAAGGACCGGCAGCTACCGTCGCGGCATCCCCATCAGATCCGTCAGGTCGGGGGGCAGCAGCGGCATCGCCGACGCCGCCGATCACCGCCGCCGCACCGAGTGCGGCGGTAAGGATGCCGACCCGGAGCCACCGCGCGCCCGGCGCGACGCCTACCTGTCGCCTCGTCTCGACCTTTGTGAGAGACATTCTTCGGACACTATTACGATCCGCCGGCAGGCGGAGTCGAAAGACAGTCGATCCGAGCGGCTAGACCATCGCGCGGCGGCCGGACAGTGCCCGGCCGAGCGTCAGTTCGTCGGCGAACTCGAGATCTCCGCCCATGGGTAACCCGGAGGCGATACGGCTGATCGTCAAGCCCGGGATGTCGCGAAGGATGCGAACCAGATAGGTGGCGGTGGCCTCACCCTCGGTATTGGGGTCGGTCGCGATGATGACCTCCGTGATGTCAACGCCGTCGACCCGCTCACCAATCCGGTTGAGCAACTGGCGAATCCGCAATTGGTCGGGACCGATGCCAGACAAGGGATCCAGCGCTCCCCCTAGAACGTGGTAGCGCCCGCGGAACTCCCGCGTACGTTCGACGGCCTGGACGTCCTTGGGCTCCTCGACCACACACACCTGTGTTCCGTCACGGCGGGCATCGGCGCAGATCCTGCACCGCTCGGCTTCCGAGACGTTGCCGCACACCTCACAGAACTGGACGCCGTCGCGGACCCGGGCTAGTACCGCGGTGAGCCGATCGATATCAGGCGGCTCGACCGACAGAAGATGGAAGGCAATCCGTTGCGCGCTCTTGGGCCCGATGCCCGGCAGCTTGCCGAACTCGTCGATCAGATCCTGGACGGGACCCTCAAACATGATGGAACAAGTCAGGATCCCGGCTGCGGTTGACCGGTCGCGGCGGCCAACGGGCCCAGGATGGTCTTCACCGTTTCCCGCATGTTCTCAGCGGCGTCATCAAGTGCCCCGATGATCAGATCCTGAAGGGTCTCCACATCGCTGGGATCGACCACGCTCGGGTCGATGCGTACAGCCACGACCTTGCCGTGACCGTTGAGTGTGACCTCCACCAGGCCACCGCCGGCCTGACCCTGCGCCTCGGTTTCGGCGATCTGCTGCTGGGCCACGAGCAGGTGCTGCTGCATGTGCTGGGCTTGGGCTAGGGCAGCCTGCAGATTGCCCAGGGCTTGCTGCGCCTGCTGGGCCTGTTGGGCCTGTTGGGCCTGACTGCCGAAAGCCCCCAAGTCACTGGGTCCACCGGGTGTAATGCCGGGTTGCATGACAGTCTCCTTGCATATCGGTCTCGACTTCGTTTCGGCTTGGTATTTCATGTAGCCGGTGACTTTCCAGCCTAGACGCCGAGGGATTACGGTGACGCCCGTGCTGAAGAACGCCTCTCTGCGTGTCGTGGCCGCAACGTCCACCGGATTGCTGCTCGCCGCGTCATTGCTGGCAGCGCCGGTTACCCACGCAGCACCGGGCAGTGTCGCGGGCATGATCGTCTTCCTGGATCCGGGCCACAATGGTGCCAACGACGCGTCGATGACCCGCCAGGTGCCCACCGGCCGAGGTGGAACCAAAGACTGCCAGGCCTCCGGAACCAACACCGAGAGCGGCTACGCCGAACACACCTTCACTTGGGACACCGTGTTGCGGATCAGAGCCGCGTTAACCCAGTTCGGGGTGCGCACCGCGATGTCTCGTGGGAACGACGATGCCGTGGGTCCGTGTGTCGACGAACGTGCGGCGATGGCCAATGCCCTTCAGCCCAACGCGGTGGTGTCCATCCACGGCGATGGCGGTCCGGCCACCGGGCGAGGGTTCCACATCCTTTACTCCAGCCCGCCCCTGAACGCCGCCCAGGCCGGCCCCTCGATCCAGTTCGCCCGAATGATGCGCGACCAGCTGTCCAACTCCGGAATTCCGCCGTCGACCTATATCGGATCCGGCGGCCTCAATCCGCGCGCCGATATCGCCGGGCTGAATCTGGCGCAGTACCCGTCGATCCTGGTCGAGTTGGGCAATATGAAAAACCCCCTCGATTCCACACTGATGGAGAGTGAAGAGGGGCGCCAGAAGTATGCGAACGCCGTCGCGCGCGGTGTGGTCGCGTTCCTGCAGACTCAGCCGCCCCGGACCACCTAACCCGGACCCGGCCCGGCCCCAGCCCGGCCCCCCAAGCCCTCGAGTTCTTTCTTGAGGTTGGCAAGGACCTCATCCTGGATTTTGTGTAGGCCCAGCGGAGCGAATGTCTTTTCAAAAAATCCCTTGATGCCGGTGGCGCCTTTCCAGGAGGTCTTCACCGTGACACTGGAACCGGCGACACCTGCCGGGGCGACCGTCCAGTTGGTCACCAGGGTCGAGTGTGTGTCTTTCTCGATGACGGTGTGCCCGGCCACGTCGACGGATACCTGAACCTCACGCGATCGCGACTTCGTCGCCTGCAGTGTCCAGCTCGCGACCGTGCCCTGGCCCTCGCCGCCCTGCACCACCTGGTAATTGCTGTAGTGCGGCGACAGGATTTTCGGACGCACCGTGCGGTAGTCAGCGACGGCCCCGAGCACGATGGCGGGTTCGGCATTAATCAGGATTGTGCTGGATGCACTGACCTGTCCCATCAAACTCCTCCCTGTCCCATCAAACTCCTCCGTGTTGCGGGTGTGGCGTGTCAGCCGTCGATCGGGCGGGCACCGAGTTCGGTCTTGAGTAGTTCCAGCGCGACTTCTTCAGGGTCGCGCCGAGGCGCCGTGTCATCGTCCTTGCCGACTTCGGCGATCATGCTGTCCTCTTCGGCGCGCCGGGTGTGGACGGGATCCGACTCGGGTTCGGCGTGTGTGGGTGCGGCCGACGACATCGCCTCGCCGACACCCAACTCACATCGCACCCGCCAGTCCACACCAAGGGCATCTTTGAGGGCATCGCGGATCACATCGGTGTTGCGCTGCTCGCACAATCGTTTGGCCAATGGAGCTGACTCATGGGCCAAGATCAGCGTGCCGTCCTCAACGGCACGCACAACTGCTCCGGCAAGCAACGCCTCGGTACTGCGGCTTCGCTCGCGCACCTTTTCTCGAATCGTGGGCCACATGCTGCGCACCGATGCTGAACTCAACTCAGCCGGTCCACTCGTCGGAGCAGGTGTGGGCGGTGCGACGGCTTCAGGTTCAGGTTCAGGCTTGGGTTCAGGCTTGGGTTCAGGCTTGGGTTCAGGCTTGGGTTCAGGCTTGGGTTCGGACCTGGGTTCGGGCGGCAGAGGCGTAACCGATTCTGCCTGTGCCGGTGCGGGTTTGGCCGCAGCCGGTGCAGGAGCCTGGGTCTTCCGCGCGTACTGCTTTTCGGCAATGAGCTTGTCGGAAGTCTTTGTGGCGGCACTGATAGCGACCTCGTCGGCCGGAATCGAGATATCCAACCGGGTCTCGATGCGCTCGACACGTTGCAGCAGTGCAGACTCGGTGTCACTGGCCGACGGCAGGAGCAGTCGGGCGCACACCACTTCCAGCAATAAGCGTGGAGCGGTCGCGCCACGCATCTCCCCTAGACCGGTATGCACCACCTCGGCGTACCGGGCCAGCGTGGCCGGGCCCACACGAGCCGCCTGCTCGCGCATCCGATCAAGTACATCGCCGGGTGCATCCACTACACCGCGACTAGCGGCGTCCGGAACAGCCTGCAGCACAATCAGATCGCGGAAGCGCTCCAGCAGATCAATGGCAAATCGCCGGGGGTCGTGACCGGCGTCGATCACCGATTCAACCGCACCGAACAACGCTGCCGCATCACCGGCTGCCAGTGCGTCGACAGCGTCATCGATCAGTGCGACATCGGTGACACCGAGCAACGCCAGCGCCCGGGGGTAGTGAACCCGGTTGCCCTCGGCACCTGCCAGCAACTGGTCGAGCACGCTGAGCGTGTCACGCGGTGATCCACCCCCGGCCCGGATGACCAGTGGGAACACCGCGTCATCGATCTCGACATCTTCGGAAGCCAGGATCCGCTCGATGAGACCACGCATGGTCCGAGGGGCCAGCAGCCGGAAGGGATAGTGATGCGTACGCGAGCGGATGGTGGCCAGCACCTTCTCCGGCTCGGTGGTGGCGAACACGAAGATCAGATGTTCCGGTGGCTCCTCGACGATCTTCAGGAGTGCGTTGAAGCCGGCGGTCGTCACCATGTGCGCTTCGTCGATGATGAAGATTCGATATCGCGACTGCGCGGGAGTGAAGAAGGCTTGATCGCGTAATTCCCGGGTGTCATCCACACCGCCATGGCTGGCGGCATCGAGTTCTGTGACGTCGAGGTTGCCGGGTCCGTTAGGTGCCAATGCGACGCACGAGGCGCACAGTCCGCACGGTGTCGGGGTCGGACCCTGTTCGCAGTTCAGCGACCGGGCAAGGATTCGCGCCGAGGATGTCTTGCCGCAACCACGTGGTCCGGAGAACAGATAGGCGTGGTTGATTCGCCCGGCAGCCAGTGCGGTGGACAGCGGTTCGGTGACATGCTCCTGACCCACCACATCGGCGAATGTCGCCGGTCGGTATTTCCGATAGAGCGCCACGTCAGCAGGCTACCGACAACACCGGACGGTGTCTCACCGCAGCAACGATTCTGTCGCCGCAAGCAGTGCGCAGGTAGCCAGGCCGTCGATGGCTTCGGCCAGTTCCGAGGTCGCCGGAAAGCTGGGTGCGATCCGGATGTTCTTATCGTCCGGATCTTTCCGGTACGGGAATGACGCGCCCGCCTCGGTCACGGCGATACCGGCCTCCTTGGCCAATGCCACCGTGCGCCTGGCGGTTCCGGGCAGGACATCCAAACTGATGAAGTAGCCACCCTGAGGTTCGGTCCACGACGCGACCTTGGATTCGCTGAGACGCCGATCAAGGATTTCGAGGACGAGTGCGAACTTCGGAGCCAACACCTGCTGATGACGCATCATCAGTGATCGCACACCGTCGGCATTTCGGAAGAACCGCAGATGCCGGAGTTGGTTGAGCTTGTCGGGCCCGATCGACTTCTTGCCGGCATATTGGAGATACCAGGCGATATTGGCCAGCGAGCCGCCGAAAAAGCTGATCCCCGCCCCGGCGAAGGTGATCTTTGAGGTCGACGAAAACACGTACGGCCGGTTCGGATTACCTGCTGCGGCGGCCAGACCCAGTACGTCAACCTGGCGGGGAAATTCCAATGTCAGGGTGTGCACCGCATACGCGTTATCCCAGAACAGGCGGAAATCCGCTGCAGCGGTGCGCATCTGGACCAGCCGACGGGTCACTTCCCCGGAGTAGACCGCACCCGTGGGGTTGGAGAACAGCGGAACACCCCACATCCCCTTGATCGCCGGATCCGTCGCCACCAGCTCCTCAACCAGATCGACATCGGGGCCGTCGTCACGCATCGGAACGGCGATCATCTCGACTCCCAGACTTTCGGTGATCGCGAAATGACGGTCGTAGCCCGGCGACGGACAGAGGAACTTGATCGGGGAACCGGAGAGCTGCTCCTGGATCCAGGGCATCGGTGAATCCACGCCACCGTGCAGCATCGAGAACACCACGAGGTCATGCATCAACTCGAGGCTGGAATTGTTGGCGGCGATCAGGTTGGGCACCGGAATTCCGAGCAATTCACTGAACACGGCGCGCAAGCCGGGCAGACCGTGCAGGCCACCGTAGTTGCGGGTATCGGTGCCCTCATCGTCCCGGTAGTTCCCGCTACCCGGTAACTCCAGCAGCGCGTTGGACAGATCGAGCTGCTCACCGGACGGCTTACCGCGGGTCAGGTCCAGGGACAACTTCTTGGCCTGCAACTCGCCGTAGTTGCGCTGCTGCAGTTCGTACTGTGCTTGAAGTTCGTCACGGCCCAAGGACTCAAACGACACCGTGCGCCTTTCGTCAACGCCGTGGATTCGCCGAACCTGGCGAGAAGGGGACCCCGCGCACCCGCCAGAGCCCGTTGACCCTTGCTGCCTTCCGACCCTGGGGGAGTTCACAGGTTGGACGCCGCGCGGGGTCCACCGCGAGTGTAGTACCCGCCATGGGTGACGGTATAGCCAGGCGAAACAGCCAACCGGTCCGGTCGGCTACGATTGCCGACGGAGGATTCGCCTAGTGGCCTATGGCGCTCGCCTGGAACGCGGGTTGGGTTAATAGCCCTCAGGGGTTCAAATCCCCTATCCTCCGCACCTGTCCGGGGTGCGGACACGATCACCTCGTGGCCGCACCCCGGATTACAGCAATCGAGGAGTGGTATGCAGCGTCGCGCCGCGACAGCACTGCACCTTGCGCTGTGCGTCGTGGGCGCTGCCCTGTACTTCGTCTTCATCCTGCCGCGCTGGTGGGTATTGACCGGCGATATCCCGACCACGCTGGCGACCGCCGGCCGGATCGCGGCTGGTGTGCCGATCGCTCTTGCGGCCGTGCCGGTCGTGCTCAATCTGAGACATTCGCTCAAACCTGAGTTCGGTATACCCGAGCTGGCACTGCGTCTGAGGGCGTGGTCGGCAGTACTGCATGTCGTGGCCGGTGTACTGATCATCCTGACCGCAATCGTGGAGATCTGGCTTGATCTGTACGCCGCCGGGCCGTGGTTGTTTGCGGTTTACGGAGCGGCTGCAGCGATAGCGGTGCTCGCCGTGGTGGCCTTCTACCTGTCCCGCATCGCCGAGAAGCCTCCTGCCGAACCGAAACCCTCCGAGAAGGAAACGGCAGAGAACGACACAGCTGGAGATGACCAAGCTGGGGACGAAAAGACTCCGACGGCGAAGAGGATGAAGCGCCGCTTGGGCACGCGCAGCAGGAAGATCAGCGAGACGACCGCCATTGAGGAAACGACGGACGCTTCGGCTGAAGCATCCGAAAAAGAGCCCGCACCTGTGGAGGTCTCCGTCACCGACACCGCGGAGGCCGAAACCCCCGTTGTTGAGGATGACATCACTGGTGCTGACTCCGGTGTTGATACCTCCGGTGCTGATAACTCCGGTGTCGCCGACGCCGACGATGGCGACCCTGCCGCGGCAGCACCCTCAGATGAGGAAACGCTGCCGGCAGCAGGCTTGCGCAATAAGCGGCCCACCGGCAAGAGCCGTCACCGGCTACCTCGCTGATCCGCGGCGACACCAACTGACGCCGCCGCGCACACTGTTGGCTAGGTCGTGGTCCGGTTCGGCAGCGACAGGCTGACATCGGAGATCGTCATCAACCCGAACGCGGTGAGGTTCTCAAACGCCGTCGCTGAACTGGTGATCTGCAGTGTCAAGGAGCCCGGGGTGGTATCGCCGCCGTAGGTGTACACGATGTTTGAGAGATCCATACTCACCGTGCGCTGCTGGCCGTCCAGTGTCACCGGCACGGGGGTGACGAGATTGCCGAGCACCTGGCCGGTGCTGTTGTTGACCACCTGTGCGTACACCGCCCGACTGGTACCCAGGCCCTGGTAGCTGAAGGTCAACGTCGGGGCGCCGACAACCTGCGTTCCCGCCCCCACCGTGATCGGCACGTTGATCGCGTTGCTCGCCACCGAACCCCCACCGAGTCCGTAAAGTCCGCCGGTGCCGTTCGATCCGCCAAGAATCGGAACGATGGGCAGGAAACCACCAGCGGAACTTTCGGTGATGTCCGGAAGATCGTTGAACCCGGACTCGTACGGCAGCAAGGACGACGCGTAAAGGTCACCGAGTTGGTCGAACCACTGGAAATTCGGAATGTCGTCGGCCAGCGTGCCGGTGCCGGCGACGTACTGTTCCAACCAGACAAGCGCATCCAACTGCAAAAGCGTGCCCGAACCCTCGTTGATCGGATCAAGGCAGACGCCATGACCGCCGCAGAACCAGATCACCTTGGTTGGGACGCCGTAAGGATTGCCGAGAATGGTCTGCGCGCTGTCGAGTGACTGCTGCAGCGGGAACAGGACATCCACGATGCCCTGGGTGAGCAGCGTCGGTGCCTGCAGCTGGTTGAGCAGCGAAGTCGGGCCGCTGCTCGCCAGCACGGCCTGCGCCGACTCGCTGATCCACCCCAGCAAGTCACCGGTGAGGATCGCCCTGGGAATGAGGGAGTTCACGCGCGCACCGGTGGTCAGCAACGACAGGTACAGCAGCGACCCATACGCGGTCTTGAAGGTGTTATCCGGATACAGCGAAGAGTTCAGCGAGTTCCACGCGATGTCCGGCACGATCGCGTCGATGCGCGGATCGGTTGCGGCGGCCGTCAGCTGGATGCCTCCACCGTAGGAACCGCCGACCATACCGACCGCGGGATCGCCGCTCGCATTCAATTGCGCGGCGGTGTCAGAGGCGATCCACGACACCACCTCAGAGACGTCCCGGCCTTCGAAGAACGGATTGTCCAATTGGAGGATGCCGCCGGAATTGAACTCGCCACGCGGCGTTACCGAGACGACGTTGTAACCGGCGTCACGCAGTGGCGCTACACCCAGGGTCTCTGCGGTCTTAGGTATGTAGTAGCCGTCCGGATTGGGGTTGGTGCAACCAATCCCACAGATCGAGTACGGATTGGAGATACCCGCCGACGCCAGGCCCGGCATGTTGATCACGGTCGGTGCGACATCTCCGGCCGCGAGGCCAACCGCGGGGAAGAAGTTGGTGCTGATTTCAACTTCGTCAAAGGACGTCACGTAATAGGTGAATGCAACCGGCGTATCGCCGGGTGCCAGTGTTGCGACATCGACAGCAATCGAGGCAACCACTGACGTGCCGATGATCGGCGCCAGCAGATCTCCGATCAGCGGCAAGGTCTGCAGCAGGCTGATGATGGGTGAGGCCAAGGTGCCGACGAGCGGAATTCCAGTCAGGAACTCATCGAATTGAGTCACCTCGGTGACCCTGACACCAAACGTTTGGGTGCCCTTGGCTCCACCGTCCAGCCAGTTGGCATACGGCAGGATTGTGTAGCTCTGCGGATCCGTCGTGCCCACTTCCCCGGGCACCGGCACCGTGCCGAGGCTGATCTTGCCGCCGATATCGCCCTGTCCGCAGTTGCTGCCGCAGGTGGCTCCGAGGATCGTGTACTTCAGGGTCAGACCTCGTGAGCTGACGGCCTGCAGAGTGCCCTGAACAATGCCGTCAACAAACTCCACCGTCGGATCGACGGTGAGGGTGCCCGTCGTCGCCGACGCAGTGACCTGTGCGGCAGCGGTATTGCTGCTCGCGGCGCTCAACGGATTCCGGCGGGCGAAGGCCATGACGGCCCAGGAGGCCGCCTCGCCGGCCGGGAGCTGCGGATCGGAACCCGCGCCATCGGAACTGTCGTTATCCGCCGCAGTCAGGAAGGCAGTGATCTCGCCGCCGTCGACCGGCTCAGGAACCGGATCGACGACGACGTCGGCGGCGATATCAGCAAGATCGCCGTCAACCGGGTCGATGCCCGAAGGCGTCTCGCCATCGCCGGGGCTTGAGACCGCGGCGTCAGACTCGGGATCGAGGGACAGCACGGCTACCGCCGCGGCGGCTCGCTTGCTCGTCACCCGCGCACCCGGCTCCGCCCCGTTCGACCGGGAGGCTCCGGCGGCGTGCTCGCTCGCGGCGGCCTTGCGGGCGGCCGAACCACGCGTGGCGCGGGCGCCCGGTGTCGCGCTACCGGTGCTCGCGGCTCCGGAAGTCTCAGTCGACGCATCGTTGGATCGGCCCTGACCGCCGGTGTCCGGGGTGTCGGCCCATGCCACACCACCGCCGGAGAAGACGGCCGCGCCCACGCCGAGGGCCACCGCCAATCCGCCAACTCGACCGACAAACCGCGATGCGCCCATATTGATTTTCCTCCCGGATAGTGCAGAACCTGCACCGCAGAGTAGCCCTCATGGGTGGCGGGCTGATGGCAAATCTCAGAAATCGTCAGTGGCGTGGGTTCGAGCCGGCGTGCGCAGGCGGATCAGGGCACGCCGGGGAGCACACCGCACGGTTGAGCGGCCCTCCGGTTCGGTCGGCACCGGCAAACACCGGGAACTCACCAGATGGCGAAGTCCGTCGACCCGATGCGATCCGGCGCGGCGTAGTTGATGTAGACCGGGCCTTGCTGGAACGGGGCGTACCCGGTGTTCATCAACGATCCGTCGGGCACGACCGTCGGGGTGGCGGTCCCGATCGTTGTGTAGGAGTAGAGCAGCGTCTGGCCATCGGCGGTGTACACCGAGATCTTGGTGCCGAAAGGCACCTTAGACCCGCCGCCGATCAGGTTTGCCGGCAGCGTTCCGTACACGCCGCCGGAGTCGATGATCGCATCGGCGGCCTGCTTCGGGCCGCCGTCGATGCTGACGGTGACATAGGCGTCCGGTGCGCCGGGCACCGAGACCCGAGTGGCCAGGGGGTTGGGACCCAGGATCATGACACCGAACAATCCGAGGAAGGCGCCCTGGTAGAGCAGGAATCCATCGTTGAGTTCGCCCGGCAGGGAGGTGTTCGGGATGTTGTACCCGTCCGGACCAGGACCGTACGTGTTCGCTCCGGTGCCCAGGATGCCGACCACACCGGCCGGAGCCAGGAACTGCCTGAACGCCGCGGCGTCCGCATCGTCCACGATATTGACTGCGGTCGGCGTGGTGACGGCACCGTCGCCGAAGTCCACCGTCGTGAGATATGTCGTGTAGCTAAACGACTTCGATGTGTCGCCGCTGAAGGTGATTTCGCCGGTGGCGACGGCCGGACCCAGATCGCCCGGAGCGGACGCGCGCGTCACGATCAAGCCGGAGGAACCGGTATCGACGAGCATCGGATTTCGTGAGCCGCTGTTGATCGAGACGTACACCACCGGTTCGGTGACGGCCTTCATTTGAACCGGGATGAAGGCGTAGACCTTGCCGTTGCTACGGGCCGAAGCGACGAACGACTGCGCCGCAGCGGTGGACGCGCCCAGCAGATTCACCAGTGGCAGCAACAGTGCCGCCCCGACGAGGCCTGCCTCGGCCAAGCTCGGCAGAGCCATGGTGGCTAGCAGGTTGACCTGAGTCAGCTGATGGAGAATCGGGATGCCGACTGTGGCCGCAACGGCCTGTGATGCCCCGGGCATGTTGTTCTGCCACGCCGACAAGGACCACGCTGCCTCGGCCAGCAATAACTGCGGCACTACCGATGCCACGCCGGCGGGGATATTGCCGGAGCCCCAGGTCTGCTGTGTCAGCGAGGCCTGCGCGTCGGAGATCTCCCCTCGCGCCAACGTGACATGCACGCCCGGAACGATCGGTTCGGTGGGCAGGTAGGACTGCATGTTGTAGGAGGGGTCCACAGCAGCGGCAGGCAAGGCGGCGGCGGGCAGGGCGGCGGCGGGCGAGGCTGCGGCGGGCGATGTCGCAGCCGAATCAGCGGCCTGAGTGCCAACCGTCGATCGGCCCGCAACGCGATGTCTGACGACAGATTGTTTGACGGTCACCGGTGTCACAGCGACTGTCGCGGCAGACGACGGCGCACTGGCGGCCGCCGGAGCAGGAACGCCGTCACCGGTCGATGCGGCCGGAAGGACCTTGCGGTCAGCACTGGGTCGGTCAGCACTGGGTCGGTCAGCAGCGGGTCGGTCAGCAGCGGGTGAGGCCGATCCGGTGCCGCGCGCGGACTTCGTGGTCGGCCGCATACGGGCCGGCGCATCGAACTTGGTTGACGGTGATGCTTCGCTGCGTGCGGAACTGTCCGAGGCGCTCGGTCCTGTGTCCGCGCCGGTGTCGGCGACGGCGACGGCGGCTCCCCCGACTATCGCAGCGCCCAAGCCGAGTGTCAGCGCGCCGGCGCCGAGCCATGCATAGGGCTGGACGCGACGGTGGTTCGACACGGACTGGCTCCCTCGGGTCGTCATCCAACTAGCTGAAAATTTGCTGAGGAAAGTAGCATAACTTCCTGAGAGCCCATGTTACCTGGCACCAGCGTCCATTCTCCGATTCTGGTGGCCCCACCAGCACTTTCGGGCATCCGAGTGGCATCGCCTGGCGCCCGAGCGTCGTACATTCAATCTCGATGCACACCACCTCCGGGGCAGGCCGGTTCGCGCCCAGCCCATCGGCCGATCTTCACATCGGCAACCTGCGCACCGCAGTGCTGGCCTGGCTTTTCGCCCGGTCCACCGAACGCCGGTTCCTGATCCGTATCGAAGATCTCGACGACCGCGCCCACTCCGACGTGGCGCGGCGTCACATGAATGACCTGGCGATGATCGGTGTCACGTGGGATGAGGATCCTCAGTGGCAGTCGGATCACCCGGAGCGTTACGGCACGGTGATCGATCAACTCATCGATCGCGGTCTGGTCTACGAATGCTTCTGCAGTAGGAAGGACATCCTCAACGCGCCCAGAGCCCCGCACGCACCTGAGGGCGCCTATCCCGGTACGTGTCGCGAGCTGAGCTCAGCGCAGCGCGCCGCAAAGACCGACGCGGGGCGGCCGCCGGCACTGCGGCTTCGCGCCGAGGCAACCGAGTACACGGTCACCGACCTGCTGCACGGCACCTACACCGGAGTGGTCGATGATTTTGTGCTGCGGCGCGGTGACGGGGTGGCGGCCTACAACCTCGCCGTCGTGGTGGATGACGAACAATCCGGCGTCGATCAGGTGGTGCGTGGCGACGATCTGCTTTCGTCCTCGCCGAGACAGGCTTACCTCGCCGGATTGTTGGGCTATCGCCAGCAGGAATATGTCCACGTTCCGTTGGCGCTCAACGCAGACGGCAAGCGCCTGGCCAAGCGCGACGGCGCGGTGACACTGACCGAACTCGGCGCCGCGGAGTCATTTGCGTTGATCAGCGGATCACTCGGTTGGCCCGCGACTGATATGACGGAGTTGCTGACACGGTTCGAGCCGGCGAACCTACCGCGGGAAGCCTGGATGTACCGACCGACCTGAAATCAGACCGGTAGCTCCATCTGGCCCCAGGGCGAACCATATGCTGTGAGCAACTCCAAGAACGGCACCGGCTCGAAGCATTCCGGGCCGAGGATCCCGGTGCCACTCCAGGTGCCGTTGGCCAGAAGTTCCAGCGCCACAACGGGATTGATGGCGGTTTGCCAGACAACACACTGATGGCCGTACTCGGTCATCGCCCATTCATTGTCGACGACGTGATACAGATAGGTCGAACGGGGCTTGCCGTCCTTGCCGGTACCGGTGACCCACAGCCCGGCGCAGGTTTTACCCTTCATATTCGGCCCCAGCGCGGCCGGGTTGGGAAGACAGGCCGCCACCACATCGCGCGGGCTCACTTCCACGCCACCGACCTTCACCTTCTCAGTGCGGTCAAGGCCAAGCTTGTGCAACACCTTGAGCACGTCGATGAATTCCTCGCCGAGTCCGTACTTGAACGTCGCGCGCTTGCAGTCGATCCAGCGCGGCATCAGCAGCACTTCCTCGTGCTCGACGTTGACGCACTCCACTGGGCCGATGCCTTCGGGAAAATTGAAGACCTCCGGTTCGCTGAACGGCTCGGTGACGAACCAGCCACGATCCTTCTCCCAAATCACCGGCGGGTTGAGGCACTCCTCAATGGTGGTCCAGATGGAGAACGACGGCGCGAAGTCGTATCCCTCCACGGTGAGGTTGGCGCCGTCACGAACACCGAGTTCGTCAATATCACTGAACATGGTGTCGGCCGCGTAGCGCGCGAACACGTTGGCCAGCCCCGGTTCGACGCCGAAACCGACCAGCGCCAGCCGCCCCGCTGCCTTCCACTTCGGCTCGGCTGCGAACTGCTCATCACCGAGTTTGACCCCGGTCAACTCGTAGGGCTTGTCCGGATGGCGCTGGGACAGACTCATCGCCATATCGAGATAGTCGGCGCCGCCGGCCAATGCGCCATCGAAGATCGGCATCACAAAGCGGGGGTCGACGGCATTGACCACGTGGGTGATGCCTTGCTCGCGCACAAGCTCGGCAACCGCGCCGGTCGAACTTGCGTCGATACGTGTCGCGCTGAAGCGGGGATCGTTGACCGCGTCGGCCGACTCCTGGGCCCTGACCGCGTCGTAGTCGGCCACCACGATGTGCTCGAAGAAATCCCGCCGCACCGCGATCGAACAGAAAGCCGAACCGACGCCGCCCGCCCCTACCAAGAGAATCCTCATAGTTGCACGGTACTCAATGTCACCGTGGTCTCGCAGGCTTACACCGCGACGTCGAGGCCGACCATCCCACGCAATGTGACGTTGGGTTTGTAGACCGGATCACCATCGATCCGGGCATCCGGAAAACGTTTCGCCACCGCGGACAACGCCGCGGCGGCTTCCAGCCGGGCCAGCGGTGCCCCGAGGCAAAAGTGCGGCCCCAGGCCGAACGCGAGGTGGCGGACCGACGCCCGGGTGGGGTCGAACTCATCCGGCTGATCGGTTACCGCGGGGTCGCGATGCGCGGCGGCCAGCAGCAGCATCGCGATGTCGCCCTTAGGAATTCGTACCTTCTGCTCCCCGATGGTCATGTCCTCCCCCGCGACTCGGCCGACCAGTTGGACCGGCGGGTCATAGCGCAGAGTCTCCTCGATAATCGCCGAGGCTCGGCTGGAATCCTGCCCGAGGGCGGCCCAGTGCCCAGGGTGGCGAAGCATGGCCAGCACCCCGTTGGCGATTAGATTCACCGTCGTCTCGTGTCCTGCGATCAGCAACAGATTGCAGGTCGCGACAATCTCTTCCTCGGTGAGCTGATCGCCGGCCTCCTCGACGGCAATCAACCCCGACATGAGGTCGTCGCCTGGGTGTGCGCGGCGTTGTCGCAATAGGTCTCGCAGATATCCGCGCAGCCACAGGCCGGCCTCCATCCGCTCCTCGAACCCCTGCGGTTGGCCGGTGAACGCGATGAACGGGTCGAGGCCCTGCGCTAGGAGGGCTGAGGCCCAGCTGAACTTGGGCTCGTCCTCAATCGGAACGCCGAGCAGTCGACAGATCACCGCCACCGGCAGCGGGTAGGCCAGGTCACCGATCACCTCCAACCGACCCGCGGCGGCAGCCTTGTCCAGTAATCCGTCCACCAACGCGGCGATATCGGGCGCAAGTGCCCGAACCACCTTGGGTGAGAAGGCCTTACTGACCAACTTGCGCAGCCGGGTGTGATCGGGCGGATCGAGGAACAGAAATCCAGGCGTACCGAAGGGCCGCGGCTCCGCTCCACCCGCGATCGCCTGCTGAGCGGCAGTGGACTTGAGCCGGTCGCTACACGAGGCCGGGTGCCGTAGTACCTCATCGCAGTCGGCGAACGACGAGAACACCACCAGATTGGAGTCCGGCAGTGGCAGCGGACCATGTTCTCGTAACTGCCGGTAGATCGGGTACGGGTTGGCGCGGTGGCCGGGATCAAGCAGTTCGAGCAGTAGCGCCTGCGGTGCAGCGGTCATCGCCCCAGTCTGCCCCGCGTCAGGGAACGCGCGCTTGCCCACACCCCGGGGCGACGGTCGGGCCCTCGGCGAGCGCGCTAGCCAGCGAGGGTGAGTCCGCTGGGAGTTGAGCGACCGGGGGGAGGGAAAACCGCACCTCGTAGACGATGCTTCCGGCCCCCGAAGCATCACGGCAGGTGAGTCCGACCCGCTTGCCGGTGCCCTTACCCAGTTGCGCGTCGACGGTCTCGCGCACCGAGCGGGACGACACCCGTTGACCGGCAGCCTGCTGGAAAAGCGGGTCGAGCACCTTGGCGGCCTGGTCGGCCAAGTCGGCAGCGATTCCGAAGTATGCCGGCGGCGCGATACCGGAGCAGGTGCCGTGCGCATACCACTCATGGGTCGTCATGAGCGCGGAGTCCGACATCATCGCCTTCAGATTCGCCCGAAGGTCCGGCGGCAACGACACAGGTTTGCGGTCGCGGTCAGGAGTCCGTTTCGGAACCTCGCAGTACTGCTCGGTAGACGGCTGCGGCCAGAGACCGTGCAGCATGAAACTCTGCCCCAGACTGCCGACATGCCCGGACTTACATCCGGAGTTGGAGGGTTCCACCTTACAAAGACTGGGCCCCCAGGTGACGACGAGCAAACTGGAAGTGCTGGCCGCCGCGGTCTCCGGCGGCCGAGGCTTGCGATCGAGGACCAGCAGGCTGAAGGCGACCGCAGCGACGACCACCACCGACAGGCCAACCGTTATCGAGATCACCGTCGCGTTGCCTCGCTTCACGATTCGCCATTCAACAGCGCAGCGCGCCCGCTGGCTAGTGGACTGGGGCCTGTTGGAGGTCACACGCGAAAGGCAGAGGATGTCGGCGCGGTCAGGCCAACGGAACGCTTCCGAGAGTGAGATCGGCCGCTGGCTGATGCTGGTGCCACAGACGCTGCGGCTTTCGATCCTGCAGTTTCTCGTTTTGCCCCGCGCCCTCGCATGCCCGGGTCAGGTTCGGTAGTACCGCCCCAGGAACGCGTCCCGCAATTCCTTGAAGTCGCCGACGTTGATCGAATCGCGGATGCGATCAACCAACCGAATAATGAAGCGCTCGTTGTGAATGGTGCACAGTGTCGCCGCCAGGATCTCCTTGGCCTTGAACAGGTGATGGATGTAGGCGCGGGTGTAGTGACCGCAGGTATAGCAGTCGCACTCAGCGTCGATCGGAGTGAAGTCGCGGCGGTAGCGGGCACCGGTGATGTTGTAGCGGCCATCGGGCGAGTACACCGCGGCGTTGCGCGCCACCCGTGACGGTGACACACAGTCGAAGGTGTCTGCCCCTGCCTCGATGGCGGCGAATAGATCATCTGGCTCACTAATTCCGAGAAGATGCCGAGGTTTTGCGTCTGGGAGCTCATCAGTACACCACCCGACGATGGTGGCAAGATTCTGCTTCTCCAGCGCTCCCCCGATTCCATATCCGTCGAAGCCATGTCCATCATCGTCGACAATGCTCTCCAGGCCGCGGCAGGCCTGACGGCGCAGGTCCTCGTAATTCGCGCCCTGGACTACACCGAACAGTGCCTGGGCCGGGTGCGTCGGCGCCTCGAGAGTTGCGAGCCGACGGTGCTCGGATAGGCACCGGTGCGCCCACGCGTGCGTCCGAGCCAACGACTCTTCCTGGTAGGAACGGGTATTCATCAGGGTTGTTAGTTCGTCAAACGCGAAGATGATGTCAGCACCGAGTTGATGTTGAATCCCGATGGACACCTCGGGCGTGAACCGATGAGTGGATCCGTCCAGGTGCGAGATGAAGGTGACGCCATCGTCGTCGACGTGAGATAGCCGTTGTTTACCCTTGGCGATCAGATTGTCCGCCTGTACCCGATCGGCGTCCTCCATCAGGACCTTGCGTAACCCGGCGCCCAACGACATGACCTGAAACCCGCCGCTGTCAGTGAACGTCGGTCCCGGCCAGTTCATGAACGACCCGAGGCCGCCGGCTTCAGCGACGATATCGGCACCCGGTTGCAGGTAGAGGTGGTACGCGTTGGCGAGCACTGCCTGTGCCCCGAGCTCGCGCATGGTCTCCGGCAGGACAGCCTTCACCGAAGCCTTGGTGCCGACGGCGATGAATGCCGGGGTGCGGATATCGCCGTGCGGTGTGTGAATGACACCGCTGCGCCCTCGAGCACCCGGCATATCGGCCACGGGGGTGAAAAACGATGCTGTCACGCAAGGTATCTAACCAAGAAACGAATGCAACCCCTGTGTTCCCATCCGGGCCAGCGGGGCAGATACTGAGTTTCAGGGGGCTCAACGTGGGTTCATATTCGTGAAGGAGAGACCATGATGCGCGGTTTAGCTGTTGTTGCGGGGGGCACGGCACTTCTGGTTGCCGGGCTGACGGGCTGTTCCAGCGGCGCGAAGTCGCCGAGTGCGCCCAGCAGTATCGCGACCGCCTCGTCGGGTTCGGTCTCGGCATCAACCGGTACCGGCACCGCGAAGGTCACGATTGACGGCCAGGTCAGTGACATCAAGGGCCAGGTGGTCTGCGCGACCGACGGTGGGAACTTCACCATCGCCATCGGCGCAGCCGCAACCGGAATCGCCATCGTCATGGCCGAGGATGCGTCCGATGTGACCTCTGTCGCGCTGGGAAATGTCAACGGCGTTGCACTGGCTTTCCAGGAGGGTGTTCCCGGCGCGACTGCGTCCGCTACCAAGCAAGGCAGCAACTACCGGATCAGCGGGACCGCCAGTGGAGTCGATATGACCAACCCCCTGGAGCCGATTACCAAGCCGTTCGAAATCGACGTCACTTGTCCCTAGAGCGTTTAGGCGCAGTGGCGGCCCTTTTCACTGGAGCCCTTTTCACTGGAGCCTTTTTCACTGGGGCCTTTTTCACTGGAGTCTTTTTCACTGGAGCCTTTTTCACTGGAGCCTTTTTCACCGCAGTTCCCATTGCGCGTTCAAGATCGGCAAGCGAATCATCGAGGTGGCCGAGCAGTCGCTGCAGGCTCGGCACACTGCGTCGACATCCGACCAGCCCAAAATCAAGGTTATCGGCATTATTGGACAAGGTGATATTGAGCGCCTGACCGTCCAGGGCGATGGAGAACGGATAGTTGCCGTCCAGGCGAGCGCCATTCCAATACAACGGCTCTCGCGCTCCCGGGACGTTGGATATCGCGAGATTGAAGGGCGGCAACGCCGAGCCCAAAGCGGGTGAGAGCGCACTCAGCAGTAACGGTGAAACATTGAAAGCCGACAGTGCCATCTGTTGGAGCTTGGGCAACTGCGCAAACACTTCCTTATTGCTACGCATCGAAGTACTCACAACCTCAAGTCGCTTCTCCGGATCAGCAAGGTCTGTGGCCAGGCTTGCCAGCAGTGCTCCCACCTGATTACCGCCACTGGAGTTGGCATCGTCACGAAGGCTTACCGGCACCATTGCGATAAGTGGCTTGTCGGGCAGTGCGTTCTGCTCGATCAGATATGCGCGCAGGGCACCGCCGCACATGGCCAGCACCACATCGTTGACCGTGACCCCGGCGCCCTGTTTGATCGCCATCACCCGTTCCATCGGCCAGGACTGCGCCGCACAGCGGCGCGCACCACCGATCGGAACATTGAAAATCGTCCTCGGCGCGCCGAACGGCAGCGTCAACTGCTGTTCCATCAGACCGTTGCGGGCCAGTTTGAAAGCCGACGGCCCCAGTCCGGCAATGGATTCGGCAATTCTGGCGAGATCGCCCAGCCGCGACGATCCAGGCTTGTTTTTGCCGGCGGGCCGTTCATTGGTGCCCCAGGAGACCCGCAACTCATGGTCCAGCGGATCCGTTGACAGCGAACGGCGCATCATGCGCATCGCACTCACTCCGTCGACAAGCGCATGGTGGATCTTTGTGTAGACGGCGAATCGACCGTCGTTAAGACCCTCGACGAGGTGGCTCTCCCACAACGGGCGATGGCGATCCAGCAGGGTGCCGTGGAGTCGCGAGGTCAACTCCAATAGCTCGCGTACCCGTCCCGGCGAAGGCAGCGCTGAGCGGCGCAAGTGGTATTCGAGGTCCAGATTGCGGTCAAAGGCCCACGTGAGGTTGGCGATACCGCCCAGGAGTTCGGCGGGATGCTTTCGGAAGGTTGGGCTGACATCTTCGCGGACAATGAGTTGTTGGTAGACATCGCTGATGTAGTCGGGTCCGGCGCCTTCGGGAGGTTCGAATACCTGCAACCCGGCGACATGCATCGGATGCTCGCGCGATTCGCCGAGCAAGAACATCGCATCGAACGGCGATATCAGTTCCATCAGATGACCTTCGCCTTCCCCCGCGCCTCGCCGTGCCCATTACATGGAACCCGAGCGAACAGTTCAGGGGAATCTATGCCAAGAGCGATGCCTATCGCTTCAGGCTAGACCACAGCGGGCGCCGCGCTACTCCCGATCTGGCTCAGATCGCTCAGCCTGTAAGCCGTCACCGAGGTGTCGGAGACCGCGTACAGCACGTCGCCGATGCGCACGGTCCGGAAGACGGACTGGTCGGTGTGAATATCGCCGAGCACTTCGATCCCGCCGGCGCTCACCCGCATGACCTTCAGTAGCTGCTCGTAGTTGTAGGTGCCGGACTCGGCGTCATATCCGCTGCCGAATACCGGAACCACCAGGATTCCGTCCTCGGCGGAGTACAGCAGCGCGTGATGGTCGAACTGTGCATCCGACCACGACCACTGGGTGTTGTCAGTCAGGAATTGCCGGGTGATCTGGGTCGGGTTAGTCCCATCGCTGACATCAAAAAGCGTCGCGTGCACGTGGGTGTTCCAGCTGCCGGCCTCACGTTCCTGTCCGATACCTATCAATAGGCCGTCGCCGACAGGTTGCAGGTAGTTGGAGAAGCCCGGGACGACGAGTTCACCCTGCAGGCTCGGTGCGGCCGGATCGCTCAAGTCGACGGCGAAGAGCGGGTCAGTCTGCAAGAAGGTGACCAGGTAGGCGGTATCGCCGACAAACCTCGCCGCATACAACTGCTCGCCCGGGGCCAGGCCGGTGAGACTTCCCGTCAGATCGAGAGTGTCGCCGACGGTGTCCAGCACGTACACCCCGTTGTCGTCGCGGGTGTTCCAGGTGTCGCCGACCAATTGGGATTCGGTGGTGTGCGTCGCGACGTGCAGGTAACCGCCCCGCTCATCCATTGCGAACTGGTTGATCAAGGCGCCCGAGACAACACCGCTGGCCTGCCATGCGACCTGGGTTCCATCGATGGCGAAGCGATCGATTCGGGTGTCGTTGAACCAAGCCGTCTCGCTGTAGTGGGATTCGGTGGTGCCCACGTACACCGCGTCATGTGTCATATAGACCGTGTTGCCACCTGCAGCCACCATGGCACCCACGCTGTCGGCGAAGGCCGAAGCCGACGACGTGTCCGCCGAGTCCATCGTTATCAGCGTCAGCATCGACTGTGCGTCACCGGTGCGCGGTCGCACGATGTCCTGGGCGCCGGCAACCAGGCCGAGATCCACCGAATTACCCTCTGCATCAACGCTGTAGGCATGCGGCAGTGACAGGTCAACGATCTGGTCACCCACCCGCGCGACGTACTCATCCCAGGTTTCGTAGGTGCGGTATGCGGTGACGGTCGGGTCCCACGCCCAGCGGGCGGGAAGCAGATCAGTGCTGGCTTCACTGTCGAGGGGCGCGACGACCCCGGATTCCACCGGAGTGTCTGTGTACAGCGGGGCAGGAACATTCAATCCGCGCTGAAGGACCACGTACACCACACCGTCGACGGCTCGCGCGTCCTGGAACCCGCCATCGAACATCGTCTGGGTCACGATTGCGGGGGCCGTCCGATCGGTGATGTCATAGACGGTCACCGTCGTCTGCGGATTCGTCGACCACCACGGGCCGTAGGCCATCCGCACCATCGGTCCGTACCAGCCGTAGCCGGATTCGGTGATCACGGTCAGGCGATCGCCGGCGAGGAACTCCCCGACAACATTTCCCGACAGTGATGACTGGGACGCCACCGCCAGGTCGGCGCCGACGATCGACAGCTGGCCGTTGTGGGCGACGTACAGGTACTCGCCGTCGGTCTCGACGAAATCCGCCTCATCGACGCCATTCACCTGCGTATTGGTATCCGAGGTGATTCCGGGCGCGGAGACTGCGCTTTCCGCCTTAAGGAAATAGTCCAGCCACGCGCCCCCATTGCCGTACACCGGAACGGTCTGGCCGAAAAGACTGCCGTACTGCGCCTGAGCCAACTCCAACAGATAGGCGCGCAGATCCTGCTCGGTGTAATACGACGCGACGGTGATACCCGAGGTCTGCCCTGTCGTCTGCCCCGGATTCAGCGTCGGAAACAGGTCCGTGAGCGCACGGCGGACCAACAGAAACGCGCCCTGCAGAAGTTCGGTGACGGGGTTGCTGGGCAATCCGGAGACCCAGTTCGAGGTCGAGCTGAGGAAACCGTTCACCACCATGCTCATCGCCGCTGCCGGATCGGCCGGGACCGACGGCCGCACGCTGGCCGCTCGTAACGCCCTGGCCGCCCGGACTGGCTTTGCCGCCGACGGGCCCGCCGCGGCCGTGCCGGCCGGGTTGGGGACGGCCGGGTTGGGCACGGATCCGAACGCCGCGAGCGCGGCCGGGAGACCGCCGGGAGTTCTGCTGGCCGCCGTCGCAACCCGAGATGAGGCACTTCGGCCAGCAGCGGGCCGTGGCCGGGTAATCGGCGACGCCGAATTGGACACCGATGGGGCACTTCCGGCCCGATCGCGACGGTTCTCCGCACCGCGGAGCCGAGCCGTACCGCCAGGAGGCGAGTCGGCCTGCGGTGCGCCGACCGAATCAGGTCCTGATCCGACAGCCGGGCCCGAGGCCGACACCGTCGGGGAATCAACTTCGCCAGGCGCGGCCGTGGCGATTCCTGCCGCGGGGGTTGCGGCCACGGCCACGCCGAGGGCGAAAACCGCTGCTCCCGCACGCGCAGCGCGCTTGCTGACCGACATCGGAATCCCCCGTGACCGCTAATTACTGAGATTTAGCTGTGAAACCAGAAAATCATAGCCTCGGGTGCTCTGGCAAGTCAACGCATCACGGTGCGCGGGGCCGGTACTGATGGCGGTGGCGGAGGGATTTGAACCCTCGGACGGGGGTTACCCGTCACACGCTTTCGAGGCGTGCTCCTTAGGCCGCTCGGACACGCCACCGCGGCGAATCCTACGGTCCTTCACGGGCTACCCCAAATCGCGGTGCCCGGAGAAAAAGCCTTTCAGCAGTGCTGCGCAATCATCGGCCAGCACACCGCCGCGCACTTCGGGGCGATACGTCAGCCGCCGGTCGCGCACCACATCCCACAGCGAGCCGACGGCGCCGGTTTTGGGTTCCCAGGCACCAAAGACCACGCGGGCCACCCGGGCCATAACCAGAGCGCCCGCGCACATGGTGCATGGTTCCACTGTCACCGCGAGTGTGGCGCCCTCCAGCCGCCAGCCGTCACCACACACCCTGGCGGCCGCCCGCAGAGCCAGAATCTCCGCGTGCGCTGTCGGGTCACCCAGTGCCTCCCGGGCGTTGGCGGCGCGGGCCAACTCTGCACCGTTAGCTCCGAAAACCACTGCACCGATTGGTACGTCACCGGGACCGGCATCGCCGGCGGCAGCGATCGCCGCGCGGATGAGGCTCTCGTCGGCGGGCAGCGCATTCACCGATCGAGGCGGTCGAGGACCGCGGAGAACTCCTCAGCGAAACCCATCTCGCGGGCGATACGGCCCAACTGCTCGTCGGCGTAGAGGTCTGTTTCATCGAGGATCACGCTGAGCACCGCATTAGGCAGACCGACATCGGCCAGAACACCCAGATCACCCTCCTCGAAGGGCTCACTGTCCTCCAAGTCCTCCGCAGCGATGTCGGCATCGAGTTTCTCCAGTGCTTCGGCCGCAATGTCGTAGTCGAGAGCAGCGGTGGCATCGGAGAGCAGCAGCAGGGTGCCAGACGGCGCGGGCCGCACGATGAGGAAGAACTCGTCGTCAATATCGAGCAACCCGAACACCGCTCCGGCGCTGCGTAACTCCCGCAACTCGGTCTCGGCAACGGCAAGGCTGGTCAAGGCCTGCGGGCTCATGGGCGAACAGCGCCATGTCGCGTTCTCGTGAACCACGGCCACGGCAAAGCCGTACGGGGCGTCACCAGAGCCCAATGCTCCTTGGTCCCGACCAGCTCGCTGTGCCTCCATGAGCGCTTACGGTAGTCGCTGAGCAGGTCGTTTGACTAGCTCCCCAGCGAACCTACACATCGGTGTGCCAACCTGGAAAGCGTGATGAAGACTCCCGTCTGCGTGCTCGGGCTCGGCCTGATCGGTGGGTCGGTGTTGCGCGCATCGGTATCGGCGGGCCGCGAGGCATTCGGCTACAACCGCTCGGGCGAGGGTGCACGGGGCGCCCGCGCCGACGGCTTCGCCGCCACGAGCGATCTGTCCGAGGCATTGACGTGGGCCGCGGAGCGCGAGGCGCTGATCGTCCTGGCCGTCCCGATGCCCGCGGTCGCAGGCCTGCTCCCACGCATCAAAAAGCTTGCCGGCGGCTGTCCCCTCACCGACATCATCAGCGTCAAGGGTGCGGTGCTGCAGGAGGTATGCGCCGCTGATCTGCTGGACCGCTACGTCGGCGGCCACCCAATGACGGGCACCGCACACTCCGGCTGGTCGGCCGGCGACACCGGACTGTTCATCGGACAGCCATGGGTGGTCAGTGTCGACGAACATGTCGATGCCGCGATCTGGTCGCAGGTGATGCGCCTGGCTCTGGACTGCGGCGCGATCGTGGTGCCGGCGAAGTCCAAGGAACATGACGCCGCCGTAGCCGCCATTTCGCATCTCCCGCATCTTCTCGCGGAAGCGTTGGCGATCACCGCCAGCGAGGTTCCGCTCGCATTCGCTCTGGCGGCCGGATCATTCCGCGACGGAACCCGGGTCGCGGGAACCAATCCGGATCTCGTACGCGCGATGTGCGAGGCCAACGCAGACGAGCTGATTCCCGCTCTCGACCGCGCTGTGACCCTGTTGCAGCGCAGCCGAAAATCACTGGCGGACAACGGCTCAGTAGCTGAACTGGTGGATAACGGCCACGCCGCACGCATCCGATTCGATAGCTTCTCACGGCCGGAGATCCTGACTGTCATACTCGGCGCAGATAACTGGCGTGACGAGCTGGCCGCTGCCCGACGTTCCGGCGCGGTGATCAGATCCGCTCTGCCAGGCCCGGGTAGTCGAGGATGAAACCGTCGGCGTCCACGACGACGGTCGTGTCCGCAACCGGTGAGTGAAGTTTGATTCCATCGCCGCTGTCCGGGCCCGAGCTGCTGTAGCTGATCGAAGCAGGGCCGACCGTGAGTTCGGGCAGGTTCACGTACACCAGTGGCAACGTCACCGAATCGGCGCGGCGGTGCAGCCCCACGCGGCGAATGGGCAACGCGTTGAAGAACGGGCTCAGCACGACATCGACATCGAGGGCACCCTCATACGCGTCGCGGGACTGGCCCTGGTGGTCGGTGATCAGCCACATGTTCTCCTTGTCCCGAGAAATCGACAACTGCCGATCCCGCTCCGCGAGGCTGACGGTGAGGGACAACCGATTGGTGGCGCCGTTGTCATCGGTCACCAAGTCATAAGAGGCGCTGAAGGCCGGATGCGCATCAGTGGCCGCGGCAGCGATCCGCCCGTAGGCCTTGATCCGGTTGCCGGAAAGCTGGATCCGGGTTGACTCGATCCGCGTGACGTCGTGGGAACGCCACGTCAGGATTGCCGGCCAATCCTGCTCGCTCGTATCGTCATCTGCAGTCACCCTTCTACGGTAAGCGACGCACACGGCCAGGCATGGCTGGGGCGGCTCTTGGGTGTCCCGACGCGTCGTAACCGTCTCGTCGCCGGTGTGGTTGTTTCCATCCGGTCACCCGTTAGGCCAAGATGAGGCTCATGAGCAGCGAACCACACGTTTCGCCGGGCGACCCGGTGCCGCCCATGGCACCGGAACCGCACCCCGCCCGCCCGCCGGAGCACGATGCGTCGGAAGTGAAATTCACCCGGGCCGCAGCGCTGTGGTCGTCACTGATTCTCGGATTTCTGATCCTGATCGTTCTGCTCATCTTCATCGCCCAGAACACCGCATCCACGCCGTTCACCTTCCTGACCTGGCACTGGAATCTCCAGCTGGGAGTGGCAATCCTGCTCGCAGCTGTCTGCGGAGGCCTGATCACCGCACTGGTCAGCGCGGCCAGGATGTTTCAATTGCGCCGGGTTGCGAAGAAGAACCTCGAGGCGGCACGCAAGCGGTAGTCAGCTCCGATTTCGGGGCAGTAGATCCCACACGTGTTCGACGAAATTGACCCCGGCGACAGTGATCGCGCCGCTGCGCGAACAGCGCAACTGTGTCACCGAGGCGTAGTCGATCGGAAACGACAACTCCTGTGCCGTGCCGAGGATCCCGTGCAGGATCACGTTGATCACACCGCCATGGCTGAACACCGCCACGGTGTCCCGGTGGCTCGCGGCGGCGACGATGTCGGACAACCCGGCGCTGACCCGGTCGGCGAATGCACCGACGTCGACAGAAGCCGGAAGTTTGCCGCTGGCCATCCTGTCCCAGTCATCGGGCCGCTCAGCGCGCACCTGCTCGAGGGGAACGTAATGCGAGTGTCCGCGGTCATATTCCGCCAGCCGCTCGTCGGTGCTCACGGTGAGCTGGCGTGCAGCAGCAACCGGTTCGGCCGTCTGAACGGCGCGGCGCTGCGGGCTGCTCACCAAACGGCTGATCGGGAAGCGCGCCAGCGCGTCGGGTAAACGGTTGGCCTGCTCCCAACCGTCCGCGGCAAGCTCCGGGTCCGAACCTTCGCCGACCTGCGTACGCAAAGGCAGCGCGTGGCGGATGAGCAGAATCTGCATGCTGCAACGATAGGGGTGCCCGACCCGGCAGCACCGGAAGGATCTTCGATGAGCGGCAGTGCCCGACACCCGCAGCAGTTGTTCGACCTGACCGACAGGGTGGTTTTGGTGACCGGCGGAAGCCGCGGTTTGGGCCGAGAGATGGCCTTCGCTGCGGCGCGTTGCGGCGCCGACGTTGTCATCGCGAGCCGCAAATACGACAACTGCGTCGCCACCGCCACCGAGATCCAGGCGGAAACCGGTCGCACCGCTATGCCCTACGCCGTACACGTTGGCCGGTGGGCGGAACTCGACGGACTTGTGGACGCTACCTATGAGCGATTCGGCAAGCTCGACGTGCTGGTCAACAACGCGGGGATGTCTCCCAACTACGACACCCTCACCGACGTGACGGAAAAACTCTTCGACACCGTGATCAATCTGAACCTGAAGGGGCCGTTTCGGCTTTCGGCTCTGGCTGGTGAACGGATGGTCGCCGATGGTGGCGGTGTGATCATCAATGTCAGCACTCACGGATCGCTGCGGCCGCATCCGTCATACCTGCCCTATGCGGCAGCCAAAGCCGGACTGAACACCCTGACCGAAGGCCTGGCCATCGCCTACGGACCCACGGTGCGGGTCAACACACTCATGCCCGGCCCTTTCCTCACCGACATCAGTAAGGCCTGGGGCTTGGGGACCTCAGACGGGGGGACCTCGGACGGGGGGACCTCGGACTGGAAGGATGGCAATCCCTTCGACCGCCACCCCCTGCAGCGGGCAGCTGATCCCTCTGAGATCGTCGGCGCGGCACTGTTTCTCATGTCCGACGCATCCAGTTTCACCACCGGATCAATTCTGCGAGCCGATGGCGGTCTGCCCGGATAGTCGGCTATGGAGTGACGATGCTGAAGCCCGGATCGGGCGCGTCAAGCACTCCGAGCAAGGCCTGTAACGCGCCGGCATCACCGGCCACGTCGAGGCCGGGGGAACTGAAGTCTCCCGCGGCTGCGGCCATCAATCGCATCTTGTTCGCCAGGACCACGGTAGCGGTCGCGGTCGATTCCTCGGCCGGCCGCTTGCGCTGAACCAGGACGCCATTGCGCAGAGTCAGCCGGTAGTTGGTGTCGAGGTCGGCGAACGTCACGTCGAGTGCGAGATCGAGATCCCAGGCTTGCGGTCCATTCACTGAGATCGCCAGGATGTCGAACATCTGCTCCGGGGTGAGTTGGCTGAGCATGGTCGGCGACGTGGTGTTGACCGGAGTACCGAAGTTGCCGTCACGCAGTTCGGTGGCGCCCGAGAGGAAGAAGTTGCGCCATGTGGCGCATTCCGCGCCGTAGCCCATCTGTTCAAGCGTATCGGCGTAGAGAGCGCGCGCCCCGGCGTGGCTGTCATCAGTGAACACGGCGTGGTCCAACAGTGTTGCAGCCCAGCGGAAATCGCCGGAATCGAAAGCTTCCTGAGCAATTTCGACCACCCGATCGATACCGCCCATCGCAGCCACATACCGGGGGGCCGACGCCTCGGGCGGATGCTGCCACAGCCGGCCCGGGTTACCGTCGAACCATCCCATGTAGCGCTGATAGACCGCTTTGACATTGTGGCTCACCGAACCGTAGTAACCGTGGGTATGCCAGGCCCGTTCCAAGGCAGGCGGCATGGCGAAATTCTCGGCGATCTCGATGCCGGTGTAGCCCTGGTTGAGTTGACGCAGCGTCTGGTCATGCAGATAGGCGTAGAGATCACGTTGCAGACCAAGGAATTCCACGATGCGATCGCGACCCCAGGTCGGCCAGTGATGCGAGGCGAATGCCACATCGGTGCGATCGGCGAAAGTATCGATGGCCTCGGTCAGATATCCCGACCACGCCCGAGGGTCGCGCACCAGCGCACCTCGAAGAGTGAGCAGGTTATGCAGATTGTGAGTGGCGTTCTCGGCCATGCACAACGCCCGGAACCGCGGGAAATAGAAATGCATCTCAGCCGGCGCCTCAGTGCCGGGCGCCATCTGAAACTCGATCTCTACTCCATCGATGGTGTGGATCTCACCGGTCGTAGTGATATCAAGAGTCGGCACGATGACGGCAATCTCGCCCGTCGAGGTGTTCTGACCAAGTCCGCAACCCACTTGGCCACGCGGCCCGCGGTCGAGCAAGGTGCCGTACATGTAGGTGGCCCGGCGCGTCATCGCCGTGCCCGCATAGATGTTCTCCTGCACGGCATGTCCGATGAAGCCTTCCGGAGCGAGTACTGCGACGGTGCCGGCATCCACCTCGGCCTGGGTGGTCACTCCCAGAACGCCGCCGAAGTGATCGACATGACTATGGGTGTAGATCACGGCGACGACGGGCCGGGCGCCACGGTGCTTGCGATACAGGGCCAGTGCTGCGGCAGCGGTCTCGGTGCTGATCAGCGGGTCGATGACGATGACTCCGGTATCGCCCTCGATGAAACTGATATTCGACAAGTCCAGTCCGCGGACCTGATAGATGCCCTCGACCACTTCATAGAGCCCTTGCTTGGCAGCAAGTGTCGATTGCCGCCAGAGACTGGGATGAACACTCGGCGGCGCATCGTCGCGCAGAAAGCCATAGGCGTCGTTGTCCCAGACAACCCGGCCGTCGGCTGCGGTGATGACACAGGGATCCAAAGCCGCGATGAAGCCCCGGTCGGCGTCAGCGAAGTCGGTAGTGTCAGTGAACGGCAGCAAGCCCAGTTGTTTTTCATTCGCGGATTCGATGACCGGGGTGGCGGCTTTGTGTTCCATAGCTTGGATTCTTTACCGAACAAGCCACTCCGGGCAGTGATTGCGCGGATCAGGCGATCCTGTCCGCTTATCCCGGGTCACACAGCAATCAGGCGGGGTAACAGCACCACGAACTCGGTGTGCCCCGGTGCGCTGCGCAGGGAGATAGAGCCGTGGTGCGCACGAACCACCGCCGACACGATTGCCAACCCCAGTCCGGTCGACCCGTCGGCATGCGACCGAGCGGTGTCGGCGCGGGCGAAACGTTCGAAGACCTCGGGTTGCAACTCGGCGGGAATTCCCGGTCCGTCATCGGTCACACGGAGCACGGCCATATCGGCATCGGCATGCAAGGACAGGGTGACTGTCGTCCCTGGCGGGGTGTGCACCCGCGCGTTGGCCAGCAGGTTGGCGATCACCTGATGCAGTCGGGCGTCGTCACCAGATACCCATAGCGGTTCCGGTGGCACGTCGAGATTCCAGTGGTGATCAGGTCCGGCGGCGTGGGCGTCACTCACCAGGTCCGCACACAGCCGAGCCACGTCGACGGGCTGGCGCTCCAATGGCCGCCCGGAGTCCAGCCGTGCCAGCAACAGCAGATCCTCGACCAGTCGGGTCATTCGCTGCGACTCGGACTCGACCCGATTCATCGCGTGAGCGACATCTGCGGGCACCTCGGCCCTTCTCCGCTGCGCCAGTTCGGTATAGCCGCGGATGGCAGCCAGTGGGGTACGCAACTCGTGGCTGGCGTCAGCCACGAACTGTCGGACCCGGCTCTCGCTGGCCTGCCGGGTGGACAGGGCCGCATTGATGTGATCAAGCATCCGGTTGACTGCCAGCCCGAGTCGGCCGACTTCGGTGCCGGGGTTGGCGTCGGCTTCGGCGACCCGCACCGGAAGCGCGACCTCACCGCGATCCAGCGGCAGATCGGCAACGGCGCCCGCAGCGGCGGCCACCCGGGTCAGGGGGGCCAATGCGCGGCGGATGATCAGGATCCCGGCGCCGGTGGCGGCCAGCAGTGCGAGTGCGGTCACCACCGTGAAGATCAGCGCTACCCGGACCAGAGTCTGTCGGACGCCGCTCATGCTCAGTCCGATCACCAGCGTGGTCTCCGAATGTCGGGCAGGCGCGGTCATGACGCGATAGCGGCCCAGCCCGTCGATATCGCGGCTGACAGGATGGCGGCCGGCGGAGACCTCGGCCAACTGCCGGGCAGCGACCGCGGAGACGGCATCCCGTTCACCACCTCGGCTGAGCACTCCGGCTTTCGTCACCGTTGCGTTGCTGACGATCGCGGCGACCATCCCGATCGGCTGGCCGGGCGCGTCGAGGAACTCCGGCCCAGGCCCAGGCCCAGGCCCAGGCATGGGCATGGGCATGGGCGAGCGGCCGTCCGACGGCGACGACGGTGGTGGTGGTGGTGGCGGTCTGTGATTCATCATCGACGCGCGTTGCGTGATCTGCAGAAGCTGGCCATCGAGTTCGGAAACCAGATACCTGTAGAGCGCGAACTCGGTCGCCCCCGCGATACCGACACAGACCACCGCCAACAGCGCCACCTGTCCGGCGAGCAATCGAGCTCGCAGCGACCAAGGCCTAGCTCGCGGGCTTGAGGACATATCCGGCGCCACGCAGCGTGTGAATCATCGGCGCGCGCCCGCTGTCGATCTTCTTGCGAAGATAGGAGATGTAGAGCTCGACGATATTCGAGCGTCCGCCGAAGTCGTAACTCCAGACGCGATCCAGAATCTGGGTTTTCGACAGCACCCTCTTGGGGTTTCGCATCAGGAACCGCAAAAGCTCGAACTCGGTTGAGGTCAGGGAGATCGGCTCGCCTGCTCGGGTGACCTCGTGGCTGTCCTCGTCAAGAATCAGGTCACCCACGACGATCTGCGCGCCGCTGCCATCCATGCTGATTCCAGTGCGCCGCAATAAGCCCCGCAGGCGCAGCACAACTTCTTCGATCGAGAACGGTTTGGTGACGTAGTCATCGCCCCCCGCACTCAATCCGGCGATCCGATCCTCGACGGCATCCTTGGCGGTCAGTAGTAACACCGGCAGTTGCGGGTTGTGTTCCCGAAGCTTGCCCAGCACATCCAATCCGCTCATATCGGGCAGCATCACATCGAGCACCACGGCATCCGGACGCACGTCGCGCGCAGATGCCAGCGCTGACGCCCCATCGGCGGCGGTCGTGATGGACCAGCCTTCGTAGCGCAATGCCATCGACACCATCTCAGCCAACACAGCCTCATCGTCAACAACAAGGATCGTGATCGGACTGCCATCCGCACGCCGCATGATGACGCGCTCCGAACCACAGGCGGCCGCGGGTGAGGTCATAGTCCTCAGTATGCGACCTGCGATGAGCCGACACTATGCGATCGCTATGCGCCTGCTGTGAACGACTCCCGGCCCCTAGAATCGGCCCGTGAGCTTCTACGAGGTCATCGAGACGGTTGGTAAGGCCATCGACGGCGTCGGCGTGGCGGTGATCGCCATCGGAGCGTTGATCTCGGCCGCGGGTGCGGTTTCGCGGTTGCGGCGCAAATCCGGCGACGTCTATCGGGTATTCCGCCAACAACTCGGTCGCTCGATACTGCTGGGACTGGAGTTCCTGGTCGCTGCCGACATCATTCGGACGGTGGCCGTCACCCCGGATGCGCGCAGCGTCGCGGTACTCGGCGGGATCGTGCTGATCCGGACCTTCCTGAGCTTCTCGCTGGAGCTGGAGGTCACCGGTTACTGGCCCTGGCAGAAGAACCGCCAGCAACAGCAGGTTGCACCCCAGTTGGGGCCATGATCAGCGAGAAGCACCGCGCCCGCCGCGCACGGATCGCCGCGGCCATCCGCAAGACACCACCCACGCCGCTGGCTCCCCCGGACTCCTACGACCCGACCGACGTCGCATCGATGATCCGCGAGATCGGTGTCGCACTCTCAGAGGTGGCACAGCCGATAACGATCGTGGAGGGTCGGCTGCGGAACATCGCCGCGAAGTACACCACCGAACGGGTACGACTGGTGGTGCTGCCGACCGTGTTGATGATTCAGATCGGGGATGCGGCCTTAGAAATCGACGGCTCGATTCACTCGTCACTGCAACTTGACGCGGCGGGACGCATCGATGAAATCGCCGACCTAGCCGAAGCAGGGGCGATCACTCCGACCGATGCCATCGCGGCGATCACCGCCGCCCGGACGATGCCGCCGCGATTCGGCCGGTTCGCCACCGCGATCGGATATGCCATCACCGCACTGGGTTTCGGCATCATGATCAACCCGACCTGGGCCGCACTGCCGGGGTATCTGTTCCTCGGTTTGGTGGTCGGACTGATCGTCGCGTTCGGTGGACAGTCGCCTGCGCTGATACCGATCCTGCCCACCCTGTCGGCATTCGTGGTGACCCTGCTGGCCACCTGGTTCGTCGCCAATACCGCCCATGACGGACTGCTACGCGTGATCAGCCCCGCACTGGTGGCCACCCTGCCCGGAATGGCACTGACCACCGGCGCGATGGAACTGGCGAGTTCGGAGATCATCTCGGGTTCCAGCCGGCTGATCTACGGAATCTCCCAGTTGGCACTACTGGTGTTCGGCGTGATGATCGGCCTGCACGTCGTCGGCTCCGAGATAGTGCCGCTGGCACCGTCGGCCCCCATGGGCGCGTGGTCGCTGTATCTGTCGATCGTCATCGTCGGGTTCGGTCTGTCGATCTATCTATCGGCACCCCCGGGCTCATTGTTCTGGCTCATGGCCGCGATCGCCGTCGCGATTCTCGGCCAGAAATTAGCCACGACGCTGCTGTCCTCGGCGCACTCCGGGTTCGTCGGGGCCGTGCTCGCGGTGGTGTTTGCGATGTTGGCCACCCGGATCAAAACTGCGCCACCAGCGGTGGTGATGTTGCTCGCCTCATTCTGGTCACTGGTACCCGGGGCAATGAGTTTCATGTCGGTGAGCCAGGCGGCCACCGGCGCCGATGCAGACGTGGCCACCTTGGGAGTCGCCGGAGCCGCGATCGCGGCCATCGCGCTGGGAACGTTGGTTGGCTGGAGCATCTTCCGCACCATCGACAGCCGGACACCGTGGGCGAAGGCCATCACGAAAGCGCCTTAAGGTAGCTTCGCCTGCGTGGACAACCTGGCCTCCGATCTGACTCGGATAGCCGACTGGATGTCGCACGAGGGCCTCGGCGACGGTCCGATCGAAGATGTTTCCCCGATCATCGGCGGAACCCAGAACGTCATGTTGCGGTTCACCAGATCCGATCGCGAGTATGTGTTCCGTCGCGGTCCGCAGCACCTTCGCCCGGTCAGCAACTCGGTGATCCTGCGCGAGACCCGAGTGCTCCGCGCCCTGGCCGGCACCGACGTTCCACATCCCGCTCTCATCGCGGTGTGCGAGGACACCTCGGTGCTCGGGGACGCGGTGTTCTATCTGATGGAACCGATCGACGGTTTCAACGCCGGCTCCGGACTGCCCACTTTGCATGCCGCTGATGCGTCCGTGCGCCACGAGATGGGCTTGTCGATGGCCGATGCGGTTGCCCGACTGGGCGCCGTCGACCATGTCGCTGTGGGACTGGCCGACTTCGGCAAGCCTGACGGATTCCTGGAACGCCAAGTGCCGCGATGGCTTTCGGAACTGGAGTCCTACGCCAAGTTCGACAACTATCCCGGACCCAAGGTCGGCGACGTCGACGCGGTAGCGGCATGGTTGGGCGAACACCTGCCGAAGACTTTCTCCCCCGGGATCATGCACGGCGATTATCACGCCGCGAACGTGATGTTCTCCAACACGGGTCCCGATGTGGTGGCGATCGTGGACTGGGAGATGTGCACCATCGGCGATCCCCTGTTGGACCTCGGCTGGATGCTGGCCACCTGGTACCGACCAGGGCATGAGCCGGTGCTGCCCAACGAGTTGATGACCGCCGGCGGTCTGGCCAGCCCTGATGAGCTGATCGAGCGCTACGCCGCCAACACCACCCGCGATCTGTCCGGCATTGACTGGTACGCGGTGATGGCCTGCTTCAAGCTAGGCATCATCCTTGAGGGAACACATGCCCGCGCCGCAGCAGGCCTGGCGCCCCAGGAGATTGGCGATTTCCTACACACAGCAACAGTCCGGCTCTTCGAACGGGCAGTGAAGATCATGGATGGAGAACGGTGATCGACTTCGAGATACCCGCAGAACTCGCCGCGAGGCGGGACACGATCCGCAGCTTCGTCGCCGAGCGGATCGTCCCCTTTGAAAAGGATCCACGGCTCACACGGCACGGACCCAACGAGGAGCTTCGCACCGAAATGGTCGGCCTGGCCCGCGAGGCGGGGCTACTGAGTTTCCAGACTCAGCGCCGCTTCGGCGGATGGGAGCCCTCCCATCGGGAACAGGCGGTGCTCTTCGAGGCGGCCGGATGGTCGACGCTCGGGCCGGTTGCACTGAACTGCGCCGCGCCCGACGAGGCCAATATGTACATCCTGTCCAAGATCGCCAATGCCGAACAGATCGAGAAGTTCCTGGTGCCGGTGATCGAGGGGCGACAGCGGTCGGTGTTCGCGATGACCGAACCGGGCGGCGCGGGATCCGATCCGGGCCAGTTGCAGACCGAGGCTGTCTTCGACGGCAACGAGTACGTCATCAACGGGCGCAAATGGCTGATCACCGGTGCCAACGGCGCCAAGACGTGGATCATCATGGCCCGTGTCGCCGCCAACGCGCACGGCGGCGACGGCCCGACACTGTTCCTGTGCGAAGGATCCACTCCGGGAATCGAACTCGAGCGGGTGATGAACACCATGGATCGCAATTACGTCGAGGGCCACGGCGTGGTGCAGTTCAACAACGTCCGGCTGCCGGCCTCAGCGGTACTCGGCGAGGTCGGCGAAGCGCTGCGCTACGCCCAGATGCGCCTGACCCCGGCCCGGCTCACCCACGCCATGCGCTGGCTGGGCGCGGGCGAGCGGGCACAGTCGATCGCCGTCGAGCACGCCCGCACCCGCACTGCCTTCGGTAAGGCTCTCGGTGAACATCAGGGCGTCGGATTCATGCTGGCCGACAACGAGATTGCGCTGCAGCAGTGCCGACTGGCCATCTGGTGGGCCTGCTGGACGCTGGACACCGGAGCCAAGGGTCGGCATGAGAGCTCCATGGTGAAAGCCCTTGTCTCCGAAGAACTCTTCAAGGTGGCCGACCGCTGCGTCCAGATCCTGGGCGGCATGGGAATCTCCGACGAGACGCCGGTCGGCATGATCTTCTCCGATATGCGGGCCTTCCGGCTCTACGACGGCCCGACCGAGGTGCACAAGTACGCCATTTCCCGTCAGGTGCTGAGGAACCCGTCATGAGCCTGCTCGACTCGTTCCGACTCGACGACAAGGTCGTCATCGTCACCGGAGCGTCCTCCGGCCTGGGAGTGGCCTTCGCCCAAGGCTTCGCCGAGGCCGGCGCCGATCTGGTGTTGGGTGCCCGTCGAGTCGAGAAGATGGCCGACACCGCAGCACTGGTCAAGCAGACCGGCCGCCGGGTGCACACCCACCAGACTGATGTCGCCGATCCCGACCAGTGCCAGCTGTTGGTCGACGCGGCGATGGCCGAGTTTGGCCGAGTCGACGTCCTGATCAACAACGCGGGAGTGGGAACCGCAGTACCGGCCACCCGCGAGACTCCGGAGGAGTTTCGCACCGTCATCGACATCAACCTCAACGGCTCCTACTGGATGGCGCAGGCCTGCGGCCGGGTGATGCAACCCGGTAGCTCGATCATCAACATCTCCAGCGTGCTCGGCCTGACCACCGGTGGCCTGCCGCAGGCCGCCTACAGCGCGTCCAAGGCCGGCGTCATGGGCCTGACCCGCGATCTGGCCCAACAATGGGCTGCCCGCAAGGGAATTCGCGTCAACGCACTGGCGCCCGGCTTCTTCGCCAGCGAGATGACCGACGAACTGGCGCCCGGGTATCTGGAGAACATCATCCTGACGAGGACCCCGATGGGACGCTTAGGCGAGGCCGCTGAACTGGCCGCCACCGCGGTGTGGCTGGCCTCCCCCGCCGGAGGTTACGTCACCGGGCAGACCATCGTGGTCGACGGTGGCATCAGCATCGGTTAGGTCGGCGCTACGACGGAAGTGCCCGAGAGGGTCCGGCAGCTGGAGTTAAGCCCGCACCCCGGGGCGGACAGTTCCCTGAAGGTATAGCGATGTGGTGCGCCCGAAGGGATTCGAACCCCTAACCTTCTGGGCGGGATCAGTGTTCGTCAGTGCCTGCGGCCGGTCCCGATTGTGTTGCGGCGCAACGGGTAACAGGTAGCGGCGTATACCAACGGTTGCTTCGATTCGTGGGGTTCTTCGGAGGTTTATGTACCCAAAGTGTCACCTAGATGTATTTGACAATCACCTGACCCCGCCGGTGGCCTATTTCCGCGAGATCGTGGCCGCGGCATCAATCCTCTGCGACACCTCGGACTTCGGGACTGAGTGAGACCCCTCCGCAATTGCCTTCCCTGGTCGGAATGATCTTTGCTCTGTTGCCGATTCCGGACCGGATCGGCAACAAGACGTTAGTCTCTTTCCGTCGCGCTACGTTTCGAGGTTGAGCCGCAAGGGCGGCGTTGCGGAGGGATCACGATGCGCCCATCGGGGACTGTCGGAAGAGTTGGCGGACTGGCGATCGCCTTGGGCGTTGGTGCCGCCCTGAGCCTCGGGGGCGCCGGGGCGTGCTGGGCCGCTCCTGACACCACCGCCAAGGCGGAGAACCACTCGGGTGCCGATGCCGGCGCAACCCGCGCTACATCACCGCGGCGGCCATCTGCCGGTACCAATGCGGCTCGGCCGGGCTCGGTCCGCAGCCCTGGTGCGGTGCCCGCGGCGGCCGCCCGTCCACCGATCGTCAACGCGGCTGTGCGCGCCGTCCGGCCGACAGCCGCTGTAGTGCAGACCGAGCAGGCGGAGCCTAATCCGGTTGCGCCCGTTGAGTCTCCGGCTTTATGGGCGCTACTGGCCGCCGCGCGCCGCGAGATCGGGCAGCCCCGCGCACCGCTGTCGGCTGCGGCTACGGGGTCAACTGCCCCACAACCGGCCGCCGATTACGCCACCGGCGTGGAAATCGCGGTCAATCCGACCGTCGGTTTCGTCGACGGAATCGTGCAGGGCGCTTTGAACGCCACCAGCGCGCGGTTCGGGAACACCTCCTGCTCCGAGACCAAGACCGCGTCGTGCATGACATACGAGTACGTCAGCGCAGGCGGGGTGGCCGGCAAACTGGACATGGGCACGGTGCCTGCCAGCCCGACGGCGCGTGATCCGCAGAGTTTCACAGTGCTGCCCTATCTCACATGGGATCTGGACACCGGCGCCGGCAAGGGCTCGCAGAACTTCACGGTGCGGGTGAGCGAGGTGACGGAGTTCGGCTCGTTCCTCACTGGGCTGCCGTTGGCGGGAGCCTTCGCTGAGCAGGTCATCGATGTGCTGCAACTGACCCCGTTCCTCGGCACCGTGCTGGCGCCGTTAATCGGCGCGTCGGCACTGGCGACAATCGACGTCAACGTGGCGGCACTCGCGCCGGGCGACACCCCGCTCGCGTTCACCTACAAGGTGACCTCCTTCGACGGCACGCTGATCAGTGCGAACTTCTTCCCCGCTGCCCAAATCAAACCCGGAGAGGTCGCTCCTCTGGTGTTCCGCGGACCCGGACTGGCCGCCCCCGGCTCCACGGATCCCTACGCGAACACGGTGCAGGGCACCACCTCGGCCTCCCTCGTTCCACCCATCAAGGTGTTGCGCGAGGCGAATTACAACGTCATATCCTGGGATCCGCGTGGGGAGTTCGCCTCCGGCGGGGTGTTGCAGATGGACAATCCGTTCTTCGAGGGCCGCGATGTCTCTGCAGTCATCAGTTGGGCCGCCGGCAATCCGCTCGTCGAACTCGACGGTCCCGGCGACCCGGCGGTGGGAATGGTGGGTGGCTCCTACGGCGGCGGCATTCAATTCCCTGTTGCCGGAACCGATCCGCGGGTCGATGCCGTTGTGCCGTCGATTTCCTGGTACTCACTGAACTCCTCGCTGTATCCGCGCGAGGTGTTCAAGTCGGCGTGGTCCGCAGCCCTCATCCTGGCGTTGATCCGGGTGAATGCGCGGATCAATCCCCAGATCTACGCCGGGATCGCAACCGGGCTGCTCTTCAACTGGGTCAGTCAGACGGCTCAGGCGGTGTTTTCAGGAAGTGGCCCGACGGTGCTGCTCAACCAGGTCAAGGCTCCGACGCTGCTACTGCAGAGCACCGTCGATGGTCTGTTCCCGCTGTGGGAGGCGGTGGCGAGCGCCCAGGCGCTCGTCGCCAACCCGTGGAACACGCCGGTCAAGATGGTCTGGTTCTGCGGCGCTCACGGCTTCTGTTTGGACCCGACCGACCCCAACCAGAGTGAGCGGCTGGTGGCCGACAGCATGGCCTGGCTGAACACCTATGTCGCCGGAACCAGCTCGGCGGCAAACGACATCCCAACGTTCCAGTGGTGGGACCAGAAGGGTAGCCGCTACAGCTCGTCGTTGCTGCCGTTCGAGCCCGGCTTCAACCTGCCTGCCCCGTACACCGCACACGGCACCGGTGGACTGCTGCCGATCGCCCCGCTGATCGGTGGCTCGGGACCGCTGCGCGGCCCCGACACTGTGCCCGAGTTCCTCCGAACGTTTCCGCTCGCCGGCACATTCGCTACCGCCGCGGACAACGCGGTCAACGTGGCGGTGACACCCGCGGCCGGCAGCCAGATTGTTGGCGCCCCGCAACTGAGCTTCGCCTACCGGGGATTGGGCACCGGCAAGGCCGTGTTCGCCCAACTCGTCGACAACGCCACCGGGCGGGTGGTCGGCAACACCGTTACAGCGGTCCCGGTAACCCTCAACGGTCAGACCAACTCCGTATCGATCTCGATGGAGGACATCGCCTACAGCGTCGGCGCCGGCGACTCGCTGACATTGCAGATCGTCGCCTACGCGTCGTCGTATGCAAACGCCTCGATCGGTGTCATCGACATCTCGGACATCCGGCTCGAACTGCCGCTGCGGAACCAGGCGTAGGCGAAGCACAGGCCGACGACGATCCGTAACCGGTTCGGCGCCCTGCGGGGGCTTCTGCGAATCAGCGATGATGACCACAACACCTATATGCGGTCCTATGGCGAGTTGTTTGCCGATTCACCGGAGAAAGCTGGGCTCGCGGGAGGAATCTCCCGGTCGTCCGGGTCATCTCGTGGGTGAGATATCTACCCAGAGGTTCGACCACCCTTTCTTCGCGCGGATGTGGACGATGAAGCCTGCCCGCGAGTCCCAGGCGCTGCGCGACCTGAGGCAGGAAAACCTCGCCGGGCTGTCTGGTCGGGCGCTCGAGGTGGTTGCCGGCACCGGGACGAATTTCGGGTTCTACCCCGATACGGTGCGCGAGGTGATTGCGTTGGAACCCGAGCCCCGCCTATTCGCTAAAGCGATTTATGCGCCAGCGCAGCAGCCGTGCCAGTGACGGTGATCCCGTCCGCGATCGAGACCCTTTCCGCCGCCGAGCCTTTCGACACCGTCGTGTGCGCGCTGGTTCTGTGTTCGGTTGCCGACCGGGGACATTCTCTGGCGCAGATTAAATCGGTGCTCAAGCACGGCGGCGAGTTGCGCTTTTTGGAACACGTCGCGAGCGCGGGGTGGCCTGGACGGGTGCAGCGACTGGCCGACGCCACTGTGTGGCCACGACTGTCCGGCAACTGCCACACCCACCGCAATACCGAACGGGCCCTCGTAGAGGCCGGATTCAACATCGGCGGCTCACGCCACGGGTAAGTGCTGATACAGACGCCCTTGCCAGCGTGGGTGTCGGCCCCGTCGTCGGAGTCCGTCGTTGGCCGGGCGACCAAGACCGATTAGTTGATCTTCTGAATCTCGCCGACAAGGTCACCGGAGAATCGACGCGGACCCCAATGCGGCCGCGAACGACGCAACTCCAATACCGCCACCTCCACCTCGGCGTGCATCTGATGCGGACACCGCACCGGACGACGCGACCGATCTGCGAGCCCAATCAGCCCCTCGGCCTCATAGCGGGCCAGCCACGCATGCACCGTCTGCCGAAACACCCCGCCCTTGCCCGCCACCTGTGAAATCGACAACCGACCGCTGATGACGGCCAACACTGCCTGATACCTCTGCTCAGCCACGTTGATCTCCCTCATGACGGGAGTGTCAAGTATCAGCCGAAGAAATACAGCTAGATGGTGCGCCCGAAGGGATTCGAACCCCTAACCTTCTGATCCGTAGTCAGATGCTCTATCCGTTGAGCTACGGGCGCCTTATTCAGTTGTTCGTGGCTGACGCATCAGCCGCGGCGGAGGCGAGAGGATTTGAACCTCCGGTCCCCTTTAAGGGGGACAACTCATTAGCAGTGAGTCCCATTCGGCCGCTCTGGCACGCCTCCCGAACCACATGAGCGTACCGGAG
>Ga0164294_10000189_pt1 | contig 59010 bp, 63 predicted proteins | sample GEODES005metaG_FD_111479 | JGI IMG/M metagenome (GOLD analysis project Ga0164294, IMG submission 111479) | Oligotrophic lake water microbial communities from Sparkling Lake, Wisconsin, USA - GEODES005 metaG | ecosystem: Environmental > Aquatic > Freshwater > Lake | place: USA: Sparkling Lake... | reverse complement strand
TAATAGAATACCACGATACCGCTGCCATTATACAATTATATAATATATAAAAAAATACAAAAATTATAATTCTGTAAATGGTTTATGATTTGTAAATTCTTTACCATTATCAAATAACCTAAATCTTCACTTAGTAAATTATATTTGGATTTTGTTAATTGTTTAATTATAGATAACCATGGTCTTTTTCTTACATTTCCTTTCCTACTATTTTTGAATTTCTTAGTGCTACTAATAATGTAAATTTACGAAATACAAATTGATTTGATGTTTTTATTCTACATCTTCTTCCTAAATAACAACGACTATAAGTAGGATGCAACGCAGAACCTACACTTGTTTCATCTAAACAAATAATTTTGTTTAATGGATAATGTTTTATTTTTTGATAAAAAGAGTTCATTTCAGTTTGTTTATCAATTGGTTTTTTGTATCTTTCTTTTGGGAATGTTCGTGTCTTGTTCTTTTTCTTGTTTGGTTATTATCCCTAATAACATGTCCTAAATGTTGAGGTGTAATATCAAAAGTAGGGTGTTTTTGTTTCATATCAAACGCTAATTCATTCATAGTAAGTTGTGCGTTTTTCTTCAATAATTCTAACTCAGTTTTTACTTGTGGTTTAGTAATCTTATAAGAAATAGGGTTTCTGTTTCTTCGTGTAAGATTTTTAGAAGTATTGTATCTTTTAATCCAATCTCGTAAAGTAGATTTCTTACAATCAAAAATTTTACATGTTTTCTTATATCCATCTCCTTTGTCATTATTTAAGTAATATTTAACAGCAGAAATTTTATAATCTTCTGTCTTATGTTTAGTCATATTTCATATAATAAAATAAGAATTTATTAATTTTCTTTAAGTAGTTTTAAAGGGTGCGGTTTTAAATCTTCAAGGGTTTAAATAATCATTCGGTGAAATTGTTTTATCATCAAATATTATTTCATACATTGGTTCTACAAAAATACAACCATCTTCCGATATTATTTTTTTTGAAATTTTTACTCCATAATGAATATATCCATAATATATTCCCATAATATGTAAATATATTTTGATATTTAAATAATAAACAGTATTTAATAATATATATTTTACACCTTTGGACATCTAAAACGCCAATTAAAAAAAATTGAAATGAAAATATTTATAAAAACAATAAATAAATATTACGACTTTAATATGGACGAATTCTTTAACAACAAACAGTTTATTAATCTAGTGGACAAGTTACCCTATGGAAAAGTTAGAACAGTAGAGATTATGAAAGAAATAAAAGAAAAAAACTCAGAATTGAGCATTCAAGTATTTATTTGCATATTACATAAACGAATCGACCCGGCAATTTCATATATGGGTATGGGCACATCATTATATATGACTTCTGTAAAATTATGGGATGATTATATTTTCCAGAATCATAAATGTGATTATGTCTTGTTGATAGATCAGAATAATATATGCTATTAATTTTATAAAAAATGGACATTTAAAATGTCCAAATGTGTAACATACTTAAAGAGCCTAAACTACATTCTGTAAAGAAAAGTGAAAAATGCAAGGGAAAAAGGTCCCTACACGTGTAGTATTGATTTTCATTTTTTTAATGTGAAAGTTTTTTTGAAAAGTCAAAAATGGACAAAAAAAATGTCCAAAATTGAAAAGTTGAAATATTTTATGGCAAAAAATTTAATTGTGTGACCATATTTTAAAATTAGCATCTCGTCACCAAAAAAATAATTGTAAAATTGTTACGATAAAATTTTTTTATTTTTAAAGAAAACAATTTAAGAGTTTTTTTTATTGACAATATATACAATGTTTAGCAATCAAAAAAACTCCAAAAAACTCATAAATTACTCTTGTGAAATTTGTCAGTTTAACACGTGTAATAAAAATGACTATAATAGACATTTGCAGACGAAAAAACACAAAATCAACGATTTTCAATGTTTTTCAATGGAAAACACTCAAAAAAACTCTTTTTCTTGTAAATGTGGAAAAATATATAAGGACAATTCTGGATTATGGAGGCATAAACAAAAATGTAATTATAACGAAGAAAATATTATTGAAGAAGAAAATCAAATTATAAATACTAATGAACCAACTGATAAGGAACTCATTATGTTGTTAATTAAAGAAAATAGTGAGTTTAAAAATATGATGATGAAAGTTTTAGAAAATGGAACACATAATACTACAACTACTCATACAAATTCACATAACAAATCTTTTAATTTACAATTCTTTTTAAATGAAACATGTAAAGATGCTATGAATATTATGGATTTTGTAGATTCAGTAAGACTTCAGCTTAGCGATTTAGAAAGTGTTGGCAAATTAGGTTATGTTGATGGAATTTCAAATATAATAGTGAAAAGCTTAAAAGCTCTTGATGTCCATAAACGACCTGTTCATTGCACAGATTCAAAGAGAGAAATTTTATATATAAAAGATGATGATAAATGGGAAAAAGATGATGAAGAAAATAAAAAAATTAGAAAAGTAATTAAAAAAATAGCAACAAAAAATGCGTGTTTACTACCAAAATTTAAAGAAGCGCATCCAGATTGTAGCAAAAGCACCTCCAAATTTTCAGATCAATATAATAAAATTATTGTGGAATCTATGGGAGGTTCGGGCGACAATGATCTAGAAAAGGAAGATAAAATTATTAAAAATGTTGCAAAACAAGTAATAATCGATAAAGAAAAATATAGCAATATAAATTAATCAAAGGTTAATAAATCAACAACCATATTTTCATTACTTTTAAATTCTAATTTTTTGGTTAAATGAGCTATTAATTTTATATTTTCATCATTATCTCTTTGAAGTCTTGCTATAATTATTTTTTGATTAGCAATTGTTTCTGTTAATTTTATATTTTCAGTAAAATAATTCATTTTATTTATATTTAATTCTGATAACCATTTTTGGTGCGTTTTTGTCTTTATGTGACAAGTAAAACTTTGTCTAGTATCAAAAATATGTTCTTTTCTAGTTCCACAATGACATCTTAGTCCATTTTTAAATTTACTTGATGGAGGTATATAATCAATATAATTATTATTTTCATTTACACAAGGTTCATATATATCAGAAGCAACTATTAAATCCATTACTACAATAATGTAGTAATTGATATTTAAATATATTTACTTAATATTTAATGCTTTCTGTGTTTACAAGACTTAGAATGTCTATGTTTTCCACCACGACATTTTCTGGTTCTGCCACCTTTATATTCAGGTCCACCAACCCAATTTTGAGGTTGAGCATTTTTAACACCAGAAATTGGTGCGGCATAGGTTGCTAGTCCACCAGCTCTATTAGAAGTAAAACCACCTTTCATGTGTTTTTTATGTTTTCTTCCTCCATAACCATATCCAGTATTGGTTTGTGTTCCATACGAAGGGGTTCCATACGAAGATTGTTGTTTCTTTCCAGTCAATTTATCCCACCAACTTGTGCCACTAGAATTACTATAACTACTACCCCACCAATTCGTTCCAGTAGAAGTAGTTGCAGTAGTTCCAGTGTTATCGCTAGTACCAAATCCAAATAATCCTCCTCTCATTTTTCTGCTTCTTTTAGACATATATATTATATTATAAGAAATTATATTATAATACTAAAATTTTATTTAAGCCTTGTTAACAAATTTTCTATAAAGAAAAAAACCTGCTAAACCTCCTAGAATTTCAACAATTATATATGGAATTAAATCAGCTTTGGCTAATTTTCCAGCAGCATAGAGTGAAATAGCTACAGCAGGGTTAAACGCGCCTCCAGAAATAGGACCACCTAATAGAACAGGAATTGCTAAACCAAAACCTATAGCAATCCAATTTCCTGTTGCAAAAATAACATAGACAAGAAATAAAGTTCCTAAAAATTCAACAATATATTTATTCATATATTAATGTCTACAAAAATTTTTATAAATATTTTATAAAAATTGTTGATATTTAATTTAGAAACCAATTAGAGTAAAATTGTTTCTAGGATTACCTTTATTCTTTGGAACTATAGTTAACAAGTAATTAATGTATTGTTGACCAAGTCCACGACTTCTATACCAAGAATAAATTCTACCTTGTGAACCAACTTTATTACGAGGAGAACTAATAAGAAGGGCAGCACCTGTTCTTCCATAGCTTCCAAGACCATAAGCAGGAGTTAAAGAAGGATATGTGTATGGCATATTATAATAATACTAAATATTATTTTTTTTCCAACCTTTTTAAAAGGTTGAAATAAAATTACAAAAATATTTTGTTCTATTTTTTCTAAAAATAGGTTTAATAATTTTGACGAACAATTGAACCCCAAGCGCATGTTTTTCCATTGCTTAAACTTGTATTATAAATAGAACCTTTTTTAGCTGGAGCAGTGCATCCTCCAGAGCGTACTCTTTTAATTGTACTCCTGACACCACTTGGATAATAATTTTTAGTTGATATAGGTGCTGAATTAGGTAAATTAACTTTATATGCAGTTTGTCCTACAGCATTTGCCTTAAGTATATCCGTTTGCATAGAAGATGGAATTGGAACTATGTAATTGAAATGAGATGATACAGGTGCATATCTATTTGTAGATTGTGTAAAATGTGCTAGTGGAGTTGTAGCTTTTCCTAAAGCCAATTGTCTTTGTTTATCTTGATTGCTAACATTGGCTCTTAAATAACGATATCTTGAATTAGTGTTCATATCAGCATAAACTGGTTCTTGTGATGGATAAAATTGAGGTGGTGTAGGTCTTAAACCTATTAATGTTCCATAACTATGATAAGGAATTTGGCCTGGAGTTTGACTTGTACTTAAAGGACCAGTAATTGGCGCATTTACATAATTATCATAAGAAACTGAACCTATATTTGTAGAAACGGCATATGGAGTAGTCATCTAATATATTATATATTTATAAAAAGTATTGCGAAATACCTAAATGTAAATTTTGTATTATTGAAGTTTTCCTCCGCCAGAACCTCCGTGAGGAATAGCAAAAGCAATAGCAGTTCCTAATCCAGCAACTAGTAATATTAATGCAATTGGCATCCATAAGTCAGAATTTTCGCCGTTAAATCCACCTTTAAATTTTTTTTCAGATTTTGTTTTAGGCATTTATAAATTAATATAATATTAATTTATAAATTTTATATTTTTATATTTTTAATTTGCTACCAAAAACTACTAATAACGCAATAATTAAAAGAAAGAATGCACCTGGAACCCAAAAAAAATATTTTGATAAAGCAAAAGTATCGTCACCACCTTTCATTTTTTTTGCCATTTATATTAATAAATTATTTTCTAAATTTATAAAATATTAATTAATATTGCTTAATATTGATTATAATATTGTGCTTTGTACGAATTATAATGAGGCGGTGGAGGATGATAAGGATTACGCTGATAATAATATGGTTGTTTAACTAATACAGTCTTAGTAGTTGTAGTATATGTATTAGAAGCATTAAATAAAAATCCAAAAATTATTAACACTGCAATAGCAATAATTAAAATATTTAGTTTATCCATTATATAATTACTTAATATTTTTTTCTCTCTTAACGTAGTTAGGCACTCCACAAAACAAACACATTTGACTTAATATTTCTGCAGAAACCATAATTGTATTATTACGCTTACATTTACAACATTTAAATATACAAGGTAATTGACAAATCAAATGATTATTAAAATCGGTTTTATTATACAAAATTTCTTTTCTTTTATTTATTTTTTCCATAATACCTTTATAAAAGGTATAGTCAAAATAATTTTTTTGGTTACACCTTTTATAAAGGTGTCAATGTATTTTGGTTACACCTTTTCTAAAGGTGTCAATGTATTTTGGTTACACCTTTTCTAAAGGTGTCAATGTATTTTGGTTACACCTTTTCTAAAGGTGTCAATGTATTTTGGTTACACCTTTTCTAAAGGTGTATTAAAATCCTCTTCTGACTGCACGAATAGCAGATTGACTTGCATTAGATTGATCACCACCAAACGTAAGATCATTGTAATTTTTGTTAATAGCTTTTTGTTTTAAGTAAGTAGTATAATTTGAACTATCATAAACCCATTTAATGTTGCATGTAGATGAAGGGATGTTTTTTATTGTTTGAAGACTATTGTAAACCACAGATGGTTGGCAAGATACAGATGTTGCACCAAAACGTTGTCTTAAACCATATACATTTGGTCTGTATTGAGGGGTTTGACAAGGACCACCACAAGAAAAATTCTCTCTACATAAAAGATCGCCAGCATTTTGTGTAGCTCTAAAAGGTCCTATAATAGGTCTTTTTAACTTATCTCGTTTCAATTGACTAGGATAGGTAGTATTCCACGCATTTGTTAAGGTAAAACGAATATTTTGCCACTCAGGATATCTTCGATCTCCATTATTATTTGGCTGTGGCATCCAACCTTGAATTGCTCCACCAGGACTATTTTTATCAGCAGCTAAAAAACCCCATGCGGTATTAAATCCATTAATTGCGCTAGTATATCCAATAGATGTCATTTATATAATACTATAGTAAAAAAAAGTTAATATATTATTAAAACTTTATCTAAACATTATAAAATATTTAAATATTATATAATGTTTAACTTTTTGATGTTAATAAGCGCTATTGTATTTGTTACAATTGATTTTGTTTATTTAAATATTATAAAAAATTATTTTATTAAACAAATTAAAAGTGTGCAAGGTTCAGAACCTAAAATAAACTTTTTAGGAGTAGCAATCTGCTATATATTTCTAATTATAGGTATAAATTATTTTATTATTAAACCACATAAGAGCATTAATGAAGCATTTTTATTAGGTATTGTTATATATGGTGTTTATGAAACGACCAATTATGCTTTGTTTAATAATTGGTCTATACTTACTGTTGTAATAGATACATTATGGGGTGGTATATTATTTGCATTTACAACTTATTTAGTAAATATGCTACGTGGAATTTTTTAAAATCTATTCATAATTAATCATATAAGGAAAAAAATAGAGAGAAATTATTAAACAGATGATATTAGTATTCAAATTAAATGTAGCAAAGTTAGAGCTTATTAAACAAGCAACTATCATCATAAAACTATCTCCTAATACAGCCTCAAAACCAACTTCTTTTGCATATCCCTTAAAGAAATCTAACATAGAATTGTATCCAACCGGCAAATTGTTAAATAAAAAATAAAATAAAAAGTCGTGAATTATTTGTATGCAAACAGCTAAACCTGTAAATTTCCATATACTAAATTCATTAAATAAGTATTTGTATAAAAATCTAGCTAAAATAATTCCAATAACTAAAATTAATACGTCAGCAATAACGGCACTAAGTTGATATTTTTTATACCATTTTTTTAAATATAAAGATTTAAATGCGCCGTGATAAACAAGAAATAAAATTATTAAATCAGCGTTAATGCAACCATTAAGAATAAATACGTAGTCGCTTACATTATTAAAGTTCGAAATGTCTTTAAATATCATTACTGCTATATAAAATTATGATATTTAAAAAATATAATACAAATATATTACAAACATAGAAAATTTTAATAGAGTAGATTTTTAATATTTATTTATTTAATGATCAGTAATAAGACGTGGTGCTATGTTCATTGTATTTAATTCTTGAAATAATAATTTACAAGCATAAGGAATTTCAACATAAGCAAAGTCTACACGATTATCACAAGTACGACAATGATGTATATGCATTTTATCATTATAAGACGCAATAAGACCACATTTTTTACAAACATATACTGAATATTTATCAGAAGCATCATACATTCTGCCTCTAGTAAATCTAGATGCGCCATGTGATACCATACAATTGTGTGCAACTATTCCATTTGCTAAGAAAGAATGTGTATTTTCGACTTCTATGTCATATACAGGATGGACACCTGCTGGTCTAATATCAATAACTTTTAAGTCCATAGTTGGTAACCCTTCACATTCTCTATTTACTCCATAGCAAGATGACTCTGTAATATTTTCTTCTTTTTCTTCTTCTAAATATTCAAATTCATTTTCTGAAATTTTATTATTAGGTTCATCATTTAAGAACCAATCCAGAGCACCAATTTCTTTTAAATATTCTTCCGCAGTTGGAAAGGCTTTACTAGTAAATTTACCAAATTTAGTTCCTTTAATTAAATGGTCTGTAATATCGTGTGTAGATGGAATAGCGTAAGGGTGAATTAAAGGTTCTGTTATTTGTAATTCTTTAACAGCTGTTTCAATTGCTTGTTTTGTTTGAACAATTTTATTGGGATTTTCTTTTTTAATTTCACTAAAATGTGTAAGTTCATCAACTTTTTGAACTATCCAATTGTGTTGTCTTGTCACTTCATTTCGAAGTCTTTTATAAGATACACCTGCTTCTAATCGTTGTGATTTATGACAACAATAACGGAAGCCAATTTTATCATGAAATGGTATAAGTTCATCCATTTCTAAATGTAATGTTAATTGATAACTTTTATTAACACTATCTTTTTTACTCTTGGAATAACTAGTTTCTTTAAAATTTTGAATAGTAACTTTATGGATATCAAATCTAGCTAACAACATTTTAATATCTTCCATCATTTGTGTAAGTGATTCTAAATGAACTTTATTTTTACTTCTAGAAAATGAAACAGATGAAAGTAAATCTCGTTTTCCTCTGTGCATTCCAAGAACGCAAGTATGACCATCTCCACCAAATAATCCTCCTAAAAATTCTCTAACAATTGGTAAAGGGCAATTAGGATCAAGAATGAATTCTGGTAATTTTGCGGCTTGTTTAATTTTAGATCCTATTGTTATACCCTTTAATTGAATAATATTACAAAGTAAATGAGTAGGTATTCTAATTGAGTAATAATTTTTACATTTATAGTTAGATTGATTAATAACGCAAAATTTTTCTAAATCTTCAATAATATTATTAACATCTATCATATGTCCTAAATTAATAGCTCCTTTATAAATTTCTCTTGTAGTATCATAATAAATTGTTGCGTCCGCACATAAATAACCAATAATACGAACAAACGACAATGCTTTAAAATAAGAATCGTTATCGGTTATTTTAAATAATAATGAACCTGCTTTTAAAATCCAAGACGAGCATATATTTATTTCTTCTTTAATATTAACTAAAGGATTTGTAACGCCAGTTTTAATTCTAGTTTCTTTTGACACAAATTTATTAACTTCAATCCATTCATTAGTGTTTGTTAGCAATTTATGATTATCAGTAATTCTAATTTTTCTGCCATCTTGAAATGTTACATCAAGACATTCTTTTTCACCTTTATAAAGAAATCCAGATTGATTTGATGGTACTAGTTGGTTCATTTTTTCATTAAAACCTAAAACATTATAATTGCATTTTTCCATAGTACCAATTTCTATACTCAACCCACAATTTAAGAGAATTGGAGCGCGATACCACATACAATCACGTTCCATTTCTCCAAACCTTAACCCTCCATCTCTACTACGTCCTTCTGCAGGTTGTCTTGTAAGATTAACCATTGGACCAATAGAACGACTATGCGCCTTATCATTAACCATGTGTTTAAGACGCTGATAAAACACAGGTCCCATAAAAACACTACATTCATGTTGTTCACCAGTTAGTCCATTATATAAAAGCTCGTTACCATGCGCTTCATACCCTAATTTAATAAGCTCACTGCAAATATCTTTAAGTTCAAAATCTCCAAATGATGTTCCATCGCCAAATAATCCAAGTTCTAATAATACTTTACCAAGAACTGTTTCCTTTAATTGCCCGATAGTCATACGAGATGGAATAGCATGTGGATTAATAATAATATCAGGTTTAACACCGTTACTAGTAAAGGGCATATCACATTCTGGAATAATATTTCCAACAGTTCCTTTTTGTCCATGTCTACTACTATTGCCTGTAAAAGAACATCTACCGTGACGTCTAACTAAAAACACTTCGGATGGAACTCTTAAACAAAATACTTTACCTTCATAGTCAAATATTTTTTCTGTTTGCCCATTTTGTTCATTTTTATGTCCATGATTAAGTGTAGGAAATAATCTCTTTCTACGAATACCAATATCCCATGCTGTAGTTGTTGCAGTAATTTTTCTACCATCCGTCATTACACTATAATCACCAGGTTCACTTCTTGCTACATAGTAAGCTGTGTATCCTGCGTGTTGAGCCAATATCTGAATATTATCACGTAATTTGATTGAAGAAGTAAAATAGTGTAATGATGTTGCAGTTTCGTGTCCGTCACCTAAACATAAACCATTTAATAGAATTTTAGCTTGTCGTTCACTCAACATAGTATACCAATCTGGTAAATATTTATTTACAGCCCCAACACTATATTTTTTAAACTCATTAGTCAAAACTTTATTATTAATATACCATTTAAATGTTTTTTCATTCATTGAATAATTTAAATTCAATAACTCACACGATTTTTTTAATTGTTCTTGGACACGTAATTTATTTGCTGCAATTTCAATTCTACATATATATTCTTTTTCATTAATATAAGTCCAACCTTCAGCTATAAATATTCCAAATAATGTAAGAAACGCATCACATTGTGAACCAGTATATGTAATATTATCTATCTTTACTTCTAATTCAGAATTATCTATAGGAGAACTACCTGATTGAAACTGAACCCTTTTTCCAATAATTTTTTCGGCAGGAATTAACTCATAAGTCTTTTTATCGCGTTTTTTAATCCACATTCTATGATTTAATGTTACATATTGACTTATTCCTTGTGTAACAACTTCATACATTTTACCTTTATGGTCAAATTCAAGAATTTCCAAAGGATTTACATATTCTAATGTATTAGTAGTTCTATTTAATTGTCCCACCAAATCTGTATTTTTGACTTCATTAATTGGAACCCAACCACGATTTAATGTTAATACATCATGGTCTGATGTCATACAAAACTTATCACCAATTACTGGTTTTCTAACTGTGCGAAGTCTAACTTTGGCAAAGTTATATCCTTCACCATTTCTATCAATATAATTTTTATCGATATATGTTTCTTCTACAGTTTTATAAATTTTACTTTGATCTTCATATTTAATAACCTTTGTATGGTCATTTCTATTTTCTTTAATTGGAGTTACTTTTGCAATAATAATGTCACGATTTTCAACCAATACATTTTCGGGAATAACTCCCTTTGAATTAACCTTATTATAATTTCCCATTTTCATTCCCTTGGTTTTAGTTGAATCAGGTTTGCATCTAATTTCTTCATCACCATTTATCTTTTGTTTATCCTCATCTTTTTCAGTATGATACACTGTTACCAACGCCATACCTCTGTCAATAGAACCTTTATTGATTAACAATGAATCTTCTTGATTATAACCAGTATGTGTCATAATGGCTACAATTACTTGGGTTCCAGAAGGAATTTTATTAAGCTGGATCATGTTCATGATTCTTGTATCAACAAGTGGTCTCATTGGATAGTTTAGAACATAAGCAGTTTTATCCATTCTATTTTCATAATTTGTCACATATACACCCATTGCTTGCTTACCTTGTGCACAATTGCTAGATAAGAAATTATTACCAGCAATAAAACTATGATTTTCTGATTCAACAGTAATATCTGAAACCAATCTATTTTCAATTTGAACGATTGAAATTGTAGGCATAAATATCATACCATTAATAACTTTAATGGTTTTTAACCATTTTTCGATAGTATCGCTACCAATATTTTTCATACTAATTTTTCTGTTGTTCATGTAACTACGCCTAATATCGGAAATATAACTAACCCTTGAGTTTAATTCATTAGCTATTGTAGTATTTGATTTACCTTGATCGCATAAATTTCTTACATTTTCTATAAATAACTTGTGTTTGTTAAAACACAAATTCTTATATCTTAAATATTCGATAACTATAAATGAACCGGTGTTTTTAGTAAATGCATAACGATAACCAATATTATCATAATATTTAATTAAATTGTCTTGTTTATCTAAAATTTTATACGCTACTTTATTTCTATTTTCGTTAATATTTACAACATTTTGAATATGAACTTCAATATTTAATTCTATTAATAATTCAACACATTGATTCATAAAGTGTAATAAACTATCAGTATATTCAGGATTTATTTGTTGTGATGTCTCTCCGCATACAAAATTATATCCTGTATTATTTTTATTCCATCTAATTTTACACCCATCACCACCTTGAAAACCGCTTAGAAATTCCCTTTTAATTAATAAAGAACCATTCATAATCCATTCAGGAAGAGGATTTCTTTTTGTTTCAGTTTTTCTGCCATATGTAATTTCTAATGCTATTAGTAATGATGGTAAACTGCCATTATGTGTAACTGCAAATGTAGAATGAGTAATATTATTAAATGTTCTAGTTCCGTTATAATATTTACATTTGTTAAAACCACATTGTTCAATATCATTCTCAAACATTTTAACATCATTCTCTGTTCCAAAATCAAAGCTACACGCAATATATTTTGTATTTCTTTCATAAATATTAATTGAACCATCTGCCAACAAGAAGCCAAATATTCTGGCTAAAATTGGCATTCTATAATCATTTGAAGACAAAGGCAATAAATTAAGCTTGGTTAATTGTTCAATTTGCCTATTAATATAGGTCAATTCCAGTCCAAATTCTATAAATTTATTTCTAAAAATAGTCTCGTCTAAAATTATAGAATTCATCTCTGAATTATGTGTTAGTGAATTTTGTAAAGGCATAATACCAATATATGTATCATTTTCATTGAATTCTTGAACTTCTTTCCAACCCTCAGTAGTCATAAATTTATGATCTTGAGTAGCAATAATTTCTCTTCCACTTAATGTTTGTATTTTATATAAATACTTGTCTGTTTCTCTTACATAATGATTTATAACACATGTATAACTGGTTTCCAATGTTTCCGGATTAAAACAAAGAACCTTATCACCAATTTTAACATCCTTAATTGGAATTTTTGAGCCATTGCTCAGCAAAACTGTTTCATTAATATCTAGACACTGGTATGTGTTTCTAGGCGATTGATTGTGTTCCGGAAATGGTATGCAAGATGCTAAGACACCGAAAATAGTGGAAGGATGAATTTCACAATGAGTATATTTATAAATATTATCTGATGTTTCTATAATGTCTTTTGGTTTAGTAGCAATCAAGGACCATCCTTGCTCCTCAGGGTCAATATATTCCAAAACAGAATCCTCAATCTTAGAACTAGTCAAGAGATCATCCCAAATTAACTCAAAATTATTCAATTTCTTAACTAATGAATTATTAAGTAATATATTTTTATTTTTGACACGTAAAACGGGTCTCGTAAGTCTTCCACTATCGTTGCAAACTCGTATTTCTTTTAATTTATAATCAAACACAATAGAAGTATAAATATTGATTATACCTTTATATTTTTTATCTTTCAACATCAAATATAATTCATGAGGTTTATCTGTAATTCCAACCCAAGCTCCATTTATAAATACCTTTACTTGATCATACATATTTACAGAAGTAAGCTCTTCGCTATCAATCTGAGTAATATTCGGCATTACATATTCGTATAATGGTAATGAGTTTGAGTAAATGGTAATATGTGTCATATAGCTTAAATTTTTTACGACACCAACGGATTGTCCTTCAGGAGTTTCTGCTGGACATAAGAAACCCCAACTAGTATTATGCAATTTGCGAGGAGGAATTAGTTTGCCGCTTTTATCAGTTGGGGTAGAAATTCTTCTAGCATGACTTAGACTTGAAACATAATTTAATCTATTTAAAACTTGCGCCACACCAACTTTATTTGAATTTGTATGTTTAATGCCAAAGTCACCAGTTGAGAGTGCTCGCTTTAATCCATTTTCAATTGTTGTAGATTTAATAATTTTATAAATATTAGTTAAATTAATAATATTCTCATAATCATCTGTTGATTTCCATGATCCAGTATTAATTTCTCTAATAATTTGTTTTTCCATATCCTTAACCAATTTATTAAAATAGTTTCTATAAAGATTATTAAGTAATGTTCCTGTCAAATCAACACGTTTATTTAAATATGAATCTCTATCGTCTTGCTTGATAATTTCAAATGAAGCAAGCAATAAACGATGTGTCATATAACCAAGGAAATATATTTTTTGTTCAATGTTATGACAATGTGGAAATAAATCATTATTCAATATTTCCATTGTAAATTCGTGTTTTTTCTTAGCTCCGGTTTCTTTATCCATATTTATTGGTGTATACATTACAAAGCCAGTAATATACTTTATACATTCTTCTTTGCTAATATGTTTATTAGCTTCAATGATAGAAGCCTGCAATGCTTCAAGCATAGGCTTATTTTTTTCATTATTAATATCCAATAATATTTTCTCACAAATTTCTTTATCAGAAATGAGACCAAGAGCTCTAAAAACAATAAACAAAGGAATTGGTTGCTTAACACGTGGTAGTTCAACACAAATAGCATTTCCAAACCCATTGTTTTTAGATGAAATCATCATATTTATTTGTTTTGGAGATATACACTTAAAATCTGGAACGGATTTTATTTCAGCTTTCCAAGTATATTTTGTATCATTTTTAGAAACATTAAAACAATATACTCGATTTTCTGCTGCACGTTCTTGACCTAACACTGTTTTCTCCGAGCCATTAATAATAAAATATCCACCAGCATCAAATTTGCATTCTCCAGTCTGGGTATTTTCAAAATGTTTATATTGATTTAATACGCAGATATTGGATTTTAACATTATAGGTAACTTACCAATATGAATTTTAGGGATTGTTTTATAAAATGTTTGAACATTATCAAGATTAGCTCCACTACGAACGACATATTTTATATTAATGTCAATTGTAGTAGCAGAAGCATATGTAAAATTTCTCAAACGTGCCTCCTGAGGAAACATCAATTTAATGGCTCCGTTATTCTCGTGAATTTGTGGTCTATAAATATGAAAATTTTCGAATGTAATGAAAATTTCGAGTGAATATTTTTTAGAAACAGGATCAAAATCTTGTTCAGAAGCAATGTGAACAGGATTAAACATTTCTATCGTTTTAATAATTTGGTATCCAACAAAATTATTATACGATTCCAACTGATGTCTTACAAATCTTTCTAAGTGTTGTCCTCTGAAATAAGATTCAATAATATTCCATGGAGTTTCAATATAAGGTTCCCGGTTGACATCAAATATTTCATTCATTTCCTCTGTTTCGTTAGATTTATTAATTTTGTTTAATGAACTCATTGTTTGCGTATTAGAAATCATATTTGATATCATTATTTCGGTTATTTTATATTTCAATTTATTTTTAAATTGTTTTAAAAATAAATATATGGTTTAATATATTTGTTATATTGAATAGATTAATTTTTATTTTTTATTTTAATTCAAATTTTTGGATAGAAACTAATATACTATATTATTATATATAAATAATATAAATAATATAAATGATATTATAATATAAATGTTACATAAAAGAAGAAAAAATATGGACCCAAAACGTATAACTAATTATAATAAATTTTTAAAAACATTGGACAAAAAATTTGAACCAAAAACAAATTTAAATGCAAATCCCAATTTAATACAAAGTCTTAATCCCAATTTAATACAAAGTCTTAATCCCAATTTAGTTGAAAAATATAAAGATTTAAAAAGTGAAACTGATATTAAAAATGAAGTAGATAAAATTATTGATAGAATAAATAATAATTTCAATTTACATAATTATAATTCTAGGATTTTTACGGGTGTAAACCCGACAGATATAAATAATATTAATCATGATGATCCAAATTATTATAGAGACATTATAAATATAAATTATAAATATTATAATAACTTTTATAATAATCATATGCGAAATGAAGAAATACAATCACATATTACAAAAGATGAAATTGTGACACCAAAAATAGAAATAAAAGAAACTGTAAATATTGAAGTAGAAATTAATAATATTTCAGATATTTTAAAAATTATAGAAAAATATAATGTGGATCCAAGTATAAAATATAATATTAATATGAAAACATTACACGATATTAAAGAACCATTAGAAGAGTTGAATAATATGATAGGAATGAAAGATTTAAAAAATAACATTGTAGACCAAATACTATATTTTGCGCAAGAATTACACAAAAGTCAAACTTCAAACGGTGATTTTATGCATACAGTAATTTATGGACCTCCTGGAACAGGTAAAACTGAAATAGCAAAAATTATGGGTAAGATATATAGCAAACTTGGTGTTTTAACAAAGGGAACATTCAAAAAAGTAACACGAAGTGATTTAATAGCTGGATATTTAGGTCAAACATCTTTAAAAACACATGACGTTATTAAAGACGCAATAGGAGGTGTTCTTTTTATAGACGAAGCTTACGCGTTAGGAAATTCTGAAAAGAGGGATAGTTTTTCTAAAGAGTGTATTGATACATTATGTGAAGCATTAAGTGACAACAAAGAAAATTTGATGGTTATTATTGCAGGATATGAAAAAGAGTTGAAAGAATGTTTTTTTAATTATAATCAAGGTTTGGATTCTCGATTTACATGGCGTTTTAAAACAGACGATTATAGTGCAGAAGATTTATATAATATATTTTTAAAGAAAGTAAATGATATTGGTTGGGAGTTAGATGATAATTCTAAAATAACTACAGAGTGGTTTAAAAAAAATAAAGATTATTTAAAATTTTATGGTAGAGACATAGAAACAATTCTAGCAAAAACTAAAATTGCTCATAGTAGAAGAGTTTTTTGCAAACCTGAAAATGAAAAAAGAAAAATACATTTAAAAGATTTAGATAAAGGTTTTGAAATATACTTACAAAATGATGATATAAAAAACAGAAGAGATGAATTAGAAATGAAAAGATATTTATATAATACGTTATACACTTAAATGGTAATTATTCTTAAATAGTAGTTATATTCCATTAATTTTTATTTGATATTATAATAAATGTCAAATAAAACTATTGCAATTAATCCAAAATTATTTACTCTTGGTGGTTCTAAAAGTAAAAAAAATAGAGAGAAACATGAAAAACCCAATATAACTCAACTTATATCTCCTAACGTTTTAAAAAATAAATTACTTAAAAGAATTAAAGAACACAAACTACGCGAAACTGAAAATTTAGTAAACAATAAAAAAACTTTACCTAAAGAAAGTGAAATAACTGGTGTAGACACAAATAAAAAAGAACTCCAAACATTTTCAGATGAATTTAGTGATTCAATAAATTATTTACAAACATTGTCAAAACAAAAAAAGATAAATGATGAAAAAAATAATTATGAAAAACAAAAACAAATGCGAAGACTAGAATTAGAGAGAAGAACTATAAAAAATCACAATTCTTTATCTTTAGATACTCAACCATACGTAAATTTGGAGTTACCAGAAGAATTACAAATTAACATAAATACAGAACCTTTTAATACACCAATTAAAATAAAATCATATAATGATGATGTACCTTATGGGGTATTAAAAGGTGGAACTAAACCTACATATAAAGAATGGACAAGAACTCATCGAAATAATATTGTTACAAATCCAAATTCTGCATTGGTAATTGAAGGTTTAGAAATAAACAAAGAAAAAAATAAACGAGAAACACATTTAGAAAATCTGCGCAATAAATTAAAACTTAAACAAATAGAAGAAGCTAAATTTAAAAATGAAGATGTAATGATGACACAAAATTTAATTAAAAAACCAGAAATAGAATTATCAAACAATATTTTAAGCTCAGAATATATTGCATTACCAGAAACAGATATACAACCTAACGTTGTATCAAACAAATCTGTTTCTATTAATAATATATCTTCACAAATAGAAAATATAGAAAATAAAAATCATTTAAATTTAGTAGGAGCAGGAAATAACGATAGAGAGAGAATTATCGCAATAAAAAAAATAACCAAAAAAACAATTAAACGCAAATATACATTGGGTAAGTCTAAAATAAAAAAAACTATTGGTGTATTAGTAAAAGATAGAGGAACGCGTAAAAAAGTATTAAATGCACAAAAAGATTTGAAAAAAAAATCAATAAATGATATAAAAACATATTTAAGAGATCATAATCTTATAAAGGTTGGAAGTGGAGCACCCAATGATGTTTTAAGAAAATTATATGAATCTGCAATGTTAGCAGGTGAAATCACAAATAGTAATAAAGATACTTTACTACACAATTTTACAAAGGAAGAAAAAGAATTATAAATATAATATTATATTAATTTAATATGGAAACTACAAAGAATACTCTAACTTTGGAACAAAAAAAGTTTTTTGATAGGTTAAGAAATTATATAAACAAACCTATCTATTTTTATGGAAGCATTCAAAGAAATGATTATTTTCCTGGAAAAAGTGACTTTGATGTAGATATTTTTACAGATAATGAAAGTTCTACAATATATGCTTTATGTAATTTTTTAAATCTTAACAAATCAGATTTTAAAAAATCAGTTTATAAAGTTAATAATACAATTATTTATGGTTATAAAGTAAAATACAAAGATGAGGAAAATAAAATTAAAATGGAAATGGGACTATATAATGAAAAATTCAAATCTATTGTTATGAAAGATCATTTAAAAGATTTCGAATTACCATTTTATATATCATTTTTTTTAGTGTTTATTAAATTTTTATTCTATAATTTACAAATAATATCAAAAGAAACATATAAAAGATTAAAACGGCTCATAATGAATGAGAATGACGAGCTGAAATTTATAGTAGTTGATTAAAATAATATATTTAAAGATATTATAATATATTATTTAATGGCTCTTATTAAAGAATACTTCGAATTAACAAAACGTTATCAAGATGAGTATGGAAATAATACCATATTATTAATGCAAGTTGGTTCTTTTTTTGAAGTTTATGGAATATATAATGATAAAGCAGAGACTATAACTGGAAGCAAAATTCTTGATTTCTCTCAAATATGTGAATTAAATATTGTAGAAAAAAATACTTGCGTTGGAAACGACAATGTAATGATGGCAGGTTTTAAAGATATGCAAATTGAAAAATATATAAAAAAAATACAAGATGCTGGTTTTACAGCTGTTGTTTATGTTCAAGATGAGGCGACTAAAAATACAACACGAAGTTTGGGTGGAATTTTCTCTCCTGGAACTTATTTTCATTCTGAAACTCAAAGTCTAACTAATTCAATAACATGTATTTGGATTGATTTAGTAGAAAATAAACTATTTATGAAAGGCAAATTTATTACAGTTGGTATAGCTAATATTGATATATATACTGGAAAAACAAATATATTTCAATTTAAGGAAGCTTATATTAATAATCCTACTACATATGACGAATTAGAACGTTTCATATCTATTTTTAATCCAAGTGAAACTATTTTAATATCTAATTTGCCTAATGAAAATGAAATAGATTATGTTATTAGTTATGCAGGTATAAATAGTAATTTAATTCATAAAATACAAATCACAAATGAAAATACTACAAAAATGACAAGAATAAAAAACTGTGAAAAACAACCATATCAAAAAGAGGTCCTTTCTAAATTTTATAATTTTGACAGCTATGATATATTTATTCAAAATTTTTATGAAAATAACATTGCTACCCAATCTTTTTGTTTTTTATTGGATTTTGTTTATCAACATAATCCTCATCTTGTAAACAAAATTTCTGAACCAGAATTTGAGAATTGTTCTAATCGCCTATCATTGGCAAATCATTCTCTCAAGCAATTAAATATAATAGATGATGGAAACGTAAAAACAAGTAAATATTCTTGTGTTTCTCAGTTACTCAACGATTGTTTAACGCCAATGGGTAAACGAAAATTTTTATATAATATTTTAAACCCTAATTGCGATGAAACTTACTTACAAAGAGAATATGATATTACTGAATATTTTCTCTCTAACTACGAAGAATACAATAATTTTTTAAAAACACAACTTTCAACGATAAAGGATATTTCAAAATGGGAGAGAAAAATATTTTTGAAAAAAATATCACCAAAAGATTTTTGCAATTTATATAATAATATTTTAACAATAAAAAAAATTTATGAGTTTCTAGAAAAAGATATAAAAATTAAAGAATATCTTTATGTTTTTGAACAAAATATTTTAAATATTGTAAATTTTTGCGACGAAATTTCACAATTTATTAATGTTAATTTAGATTTATCTATAGCAAAAAACATTGAACAATTGGATAATTTTGAAATTAACTTTATTAATTTTGGCATTGATGAAGATTTAGATAAGAAAACAATCACATTAAAAAGTTCTGAATTAAAATTAAATGCTATATCAGAATATTTAAGTAAATTAATTGAAAATAAGGAGAAAAAAAGTGGAAAAACAAAAGATTATGTTAAAATTCATGAAACTGAAAAAAATAATTATAGTTTAGTTTCAACCAGCAGAAGGTGTAAATTGTTACTAGATGCATTACCATGTGAACCCACAACTATAACACTAAAGTATGACCCCGAAGATAATAAGTTTTTTGATTTTAAAATTTCTAAAAAGCAATTTGAATTTGAAAAACAAAGTTCATCAAACAATTTTATTTTAGACGAACAAATTAATGGTCTTTGTAAAAATATTTCAAGTATTAAAGTTTCAATGAAAGATTTAATAAAATTAGTTTATAATAAATTTATTTTAAATTTTGAAGCGCTCCAAAAAAAGTTAGACAGTATTATAAATTTTACAACTCTTATTGATATTTTATATACTAAAAGCTCACTAGCGAAAAAATATAATTATTGTAAACCTACAATTGTTCGTTCAGATAAATCATTTGTTGTAACAAAAGGACTACGTCATTGTTTAATAGAAAGGTTTCAAACAAATGAAATATATGTAACAAATGATATTACACTTGGCGACGGTCAAACAGATGGTATTCTATTATATGGAACAAATGCTGTTGGTAAAACTACAATTATTAGAGCATTAGGTATCTCAATTATAATGGCCCAAGCAGGATTATATGTTCCTTGTAGTGAGTTTAATTATATGCCTTATAAATATATATTTACACGTATTATTGGTAACGATAATATATTTAAAGGTCTATCTACTTTTGCTGTTGAAATGTCAGAACTTCGAATTATTTTACGTCTCGCTGATGAAAATAGTATAATATTGGGAGACGAATTATGCTCTGGAACTGAAACACAAAGTGCTATCAGTATTTTTGTTGCCGGAATTCAGAAGTTGTACACATCTAAGAGTAGTTTTATTTTTGCTACACATTTACACGAAATTGTTGATTATGAAGAAATAACAAGTTTAAATAGTGTTAAACAAAGACATATGGCCGTTGTTTATGATAAGGTATCTGATGCATTGGTTTATGATAGAAAACTTAAAGATGGTCCTGGTAATAGTATGTATGGATTGGAGGTTTGCAAATCTTTAAGTTTACCACAAGAATTCTTAGATGCCGCATATGAAATAAGAAATAAATATCATCCAGAGGGTTTTAGTATTCTTTCTCTCAAAACATCCCATTATAATTCTAAAAAGATTGTTGGATTGTGTGAAAACTGTGGAAAAAATCAAGGAAAAGAAGTGCATCATTTACAGTATCAAAGGGATGCAAACGATGACGGAGTTATTTTTAACTCAGATGGAATATTTCACAAAAATGTTTTAGCTAATTTAATGACACTATGTGAACCTTGTCACGATAAAATGCACAAAAATGATACTAAACTTAAAAAAGTTAACTCTACTAAAGGAATTCAAATAAAAGAAATTTAATATTTATATATAATAAATGATGTTAAAAAATTTTAATCAACTAATTTTACCAAAGGGTATTAGTCCTATGTCAACTACTGGTGGAAGACGTCGTAAACATACAAGAAGACATAAGAAATCTAATAAATCTCGTTCTAGAAGAAGACACTGTTAAATTATAAAACTTACTTAAAGAATTTATAATTTAATGTTTGCGACTTTTTCCGCCACGTTTCTTATAACGCCTTTTATTCGACATATTTCTAACTTTACCAATAACATTTTTAGTTCCTTTAACGCCTAAATCAAAACCCATTGCCATTGTTTCATATACTTTAGAAACACCTTTTTCAACAACGGGTGCGGATTTTACAGCTACATATTTAGCAGTGGTTCCTACAGTTTTTAACCCTTTACCAACTACAGGTAAAGCCTTTTGACTTGTATTTCTAATTGACTTTAAAATAGATTTACGATGAGAACGCGATTTTGCCATTATAAAATATACATATAAAATAATAACTTTATATTTATATATAAATAATAAATGGAGTTAAAATATATTCTAAAGATTTTTATTTTTGTCTTCTTAATTCTCTCTTTAATCGTATTTATAAATACAATTGGATTAAACTTAAATGTGCAACCACCAAAAAAATTATTAAGTGTTTATACAATGGAAGGTTTTAATGATAGTTCTATAATAATGGATAAGAGCGATGCATTTTGTGAAAGTCATCGTGGTTCAAGTGGAACTTTAGATAGTTCATGTGGCGCACTTACTAAAACAAATTGCAATACAACGTCTTGTTGCGTTTGGACTAGTGACAATAAGTGTGCCGCAGGTGGTGCAAATGGTCCAACCTTTAATTCCGATGCTAAGGGAAAAACTAAGCAGCTAGATTATTATTATTTCCAAAATAAATGTTATGGACCTAAATGTCCTTAACCAAAGGTTTACTGAATTGATAGTTTCGTAACAATAATTTGCGAATCATTTGCTAATTCTTCTACAATTGGATTATTATTATAGTCTTCTAAATAAATCACTTCTTTTATACCACACGCGGCAATGGATTTGAAACAATTTATACATGGATAATGCGTTACATAGATTTTTGAACCTTCTAAGGAAACTCCTCTTTTTGCACAATCAGAGAGAGCATTGACTTCACTATGGATAATGGATTGCTCATGATTGTCTTGGACCCTGGAAATATGTGGTGCACCAGGAATATAGCCATTGTAACCCATTGATATTAGACGATTATTTTTAACAATAACCGAACCGACATTTAATCTAGAACAAGGACTTCGTTGAGATGCTAAAAGAGCAATTGACATAAAATATTCATCCCAATCAAGACGAGTTTTTAATATTTTTGCTTTAAAGTTTTTAATAGTTTGCAGCATATTTAATTATAATAATTATTTTTATATTTTATTTTAGGCTATTCTAACTAAAGAGTAACTAGTATTAAAACTAAATGTGGTACTATTAGTGGTAGTACTTACAACATTAAAATTAATATTAAAAACAACGCTGCTTACAGTGGATAAAGTAAATACTTGTGAAACATTTATACTTCCTGAAGTATAATTTGTACTTCCTGCACAATATGTCGTAGTGATAAAAGTAGAAAAACTAGTACTACTAAAAGAGTAATTTATAAAATTCCCTACAGGTACTGCGTTATTAGTAAAACTAAAGTTGTTAATTGTACAAGTTAAAATATAAACTCCCACCCCGACATTTGATGTATTAATAATATTATAGTTAATCACACCCGTATAAGGAGGAAATCCAGTACTACTAGAAAGAGGTATTGTTATACTTATTGGAATATTATTAGAACTAGCTACAGTATATCCAATAGATTGTGGTGTAAAAGTAGGTAGTATTGTATAATTCATATTATAAGCCATATTAATATAAATTATAACTATAAAAATAAAATTGATTTAAATTTAAAAATATATAAGAATAATATACTAAATAATATATAAGAGATGATAATCCCTATTAAATGCTTTACTTGTGGTAATGTCATTGCCAATAAATATAGATACTATCAGGAACAAGTGCGTAAGAAGAAATTAGCAAAAAGAGGTAATGGTGAATCAATCGACATTGATAAAGTTCTTTATTTAACAAAGGAGTTTACAGATAAGACACCAGAAGGTGAAGTTCTAGATGAACTCCATATGAAAAAAATGTGCTGCCGAAGACATTTCTTAACACACGTTGATATTGAATAATTTCTTAATATATATTATAAATGGGTAAAACAAAATCTAGAAGACATCAAAAACTTTATAAAATGAAAGGATGTTCTAAGAAAAATCAAAAACGTTATTTAGGTGGAAGTAGTCTTGTAGCTGCCGATTTAAATTTAGCATATCCTGGTAAAAATATTTATCCTGTGCCTAACCCTGCTTTAGCTTATACTGGCAAGGACCCATATTCTTTTTTACATAAAGGCGGTTCCAGTTTAGGAACCTCTATGCCTGCGTCCGTTATTCCTTCCAATATTCCTGTAAATTTAAATGGCGCAAATCCAACCCAACCAAGTACTGGACCGCCGCAATTACCTCAAGGTAGTGTGCCTCAAATAAACCCATCAAATCCTCAAAGAGGAGGTGGTTGTGGTTGTGGAGGAATACCTTTAATGAGTGGTGGTAAGAAAGGAGGCGCATGTCCGTTATGTACAATGGGGTTTATGGTTGGCGGTAAAAAACACCGCAAGGATTGCAAATGTAGTGTATGTAAAATGATGAGAAAATCACAAAGCGGAGGAAATCCTGGATATCCAATTCCAAATGGAGTTACAGGAGCTCCTTGGATAGGTGGAAAGTTATCTACCTGGCCTGGTGTAGCAGGTGTTCAAGGTGGAAATAATCATTTTTCAGATAATTTATATAAAGGAGTAGACCCTCAAACGTCGATGATTAATACGGGTGCAAATCCTCCATTTTCTGTTGGAGGAAGACGTAGTAGAAGAAAAAATCAAAAAGGAGGCGTAACATTATCGAATTTTATAGGACAAGATTTAATAAATTTAGGAAGGCAATTTCAATATGGAGTAGGAAGTGCATACAATGCGTTGCAAGGTTATAGTGCACCAGTAAATCCTATGCCATGGAAAGGACAATTCCCAAATACTAAATAAATGCAAAAAATAAATTTTTTCTTTTTATACTTTATAATATAATGGCTGAGTTTCCAAAAAGATTAAAAGATTTATGTACACCTTCTTTACTTTATTTTGTAATTTCTATAATTGCGTTAGTTCTTGTGTTGCTTCAAAATTTAGGAAATACAAATAGCTACAATGTAGGTTCTTTTTCTTGTCGTGTCCCAAATACCGCAGTAGTTTTTATTGTTAAGTTTATTTACATATTGTTTTGGACTTATGTTCTTAACTTAATTTGCAGAGATGGTCATGTTGGACTTTCTTGGTTATTAGTGCTTCTTCCTTGGTTACTTTTATTTGTTATCATGGGTATTCTTATGCTAAATATGTAAATAAAGTAAATAAAGTAAATATGTAAATAAAGTATATATAAATATAATATTTATTATATTTATATATTAATATATAAATATAATATTTATTATATTTATATATTAATATATATGTCTACAAAAATAAAAAATGGCTTATCATTTGATAAAAATGGTTGGAAATATGTATCAGTTAAAGGAAAACCAAAAGAGCGAGGTTTCGCCTACGGATACCTTTGTGCTGATTATTTTAAAGAGGTGCAAAAAACACTACATTTTTTAATGTTTGAAGCTTATGCTGAAACATGGGATTATTTTATTGAACAAGTAAACTTAGATTTTAAAGAAATGACTAAAAAAAATTTTGGAGAATTTTATGAGGAAATGGAGGGCATTGCTGAAGGTTGTAATGCAAATGGTTGCAAAACTAGCATTGATGAAATTATTGCTTGGAATTTTTATTGCTCTATACCTTACTGGTATTCTTCGAAATCTTCTTCTCATTTTGGAAAAGAGGGTGGTGGTGCTAAAGATAAATGTAGTGCATTTATGGCAGTTGGTGATTGGACGGAAGATGGTAAAATAGTTTGTGCGCACAATTCATTTACAGATTTTATAGATGGTCAATATTCAAATGTTATTTTAGATATAAATCCATCTGAAGGTCATCGTATTATTATGCAAACATCACCTTGTTGGATTTGGAGTGGAACCGATTTTTTTGTCACATCTAAAGGTATTATTGGAACAGAAACAACAATTGGAGGATTTCTTCCATATGAACAACATTTTCCTATAGGATATAGAATTAGAAAAGCAATGCAATATGGTAATACATTAGATGAATATTGTGAAATACTTTTACATGAAAATTCAGGTGATTATGCTAATTCATGGATATTTGGCGATACAAATACAAATGAAATTTTGAGAATTGAATTGGGTCTTAAATATCATAATATAGAGAGAACAAAGAATGGTTATTTTATTGGATTTAATTCAGTTTACGATGAACGAATAAGAAATAAAGAAGTAGCAAATTCAGGATTTTATGATATAAGAAGACATCAAGGTGCTAGAATGGTACGTTTAGGTGATCTTATGGATGAACACAAAGGAAAATTAAATATTGAATTAGCAAAACAGATTATATCTGACCATTATGATGTTTATTTGCAAAAACCAGATAATCCTTGTTCTAGAACTATATGTTCGCATTATGATCTTGATGCTAGAGAATATATGTCTCAGTCAGATAGACCAAAACCATATTCTCCGCATGGTGCAGTTGATGGTTGTGTTTGTGATACCAGTTTAGCAAAAAATATGTCATTTATTGGACGATTTGGAAATGCTTGTGGAATACCATTCATTAAAGATGAGTTTTGCAAAAAACATAGACAATATGAAAAATTTTGCCCATATTTAAAAGATAGAATTACAAAACCTTGGACAGAATTTACAGTAACAAATTTTAAAAATAAATTTAAATTAACTAAAAAGGGTAATCAAAGCTTAAATAAAACAAAAAAAAATAAGGATAAAGAATAAAATAAAACAAGAACAATAATAAATCTCATTTCTAAGAATATAATTTTTCAATATTTTCTATTAAATTTACTGTTTTTATAGTTTTATTATTATATGTATTACTATAATATTTCAATGGATTTCTTATTATATCAATTATTAATAATATATCCTTATCAATATCTCCTGTCAATTTAATAACATTATCAAAATAAGTATCAATATTTTTACAACCAAGATATATTGGGTTACAGTTATGTAACATAGGTGTTATAATTTTTTCTGAAAAATAATGATTAGACTGAAAATTCTCAATACATATAGAGTATAAATATTTTTCGTATGGTTCTACATTATTAAATGAACCTTTAATTCTATCAAACGTATAATTTAAACAATTTATATTGCAATTTAAATATTTATTACTTCCATGTCCATAGATATCTATTGGTATTTTAATTTCTATAATCTTTTCAATTAATTTATGGCGATAAATATGTCCTGGAGCTAATCGTTTATCTGTTACTATAATTGACATTATATTTGGTTTATTTGTTATTTCCTTTGGTGGTCTTGAATACCACATAAAACCAAAATGCTCTACAAACGGTTCTGGTAATTGTAATTTATCGCCAATGTAATATTTACCAATATGTTTTTGTGCATATTTTATAAATTCAAACGTTAGACCCAAAAATTGAATAGGTTCAAATGCTAATCCAATTACATTTTCTTTTGGTATTTTTAAATCTGGGGTTGCAGTATTAATTATTATAGCGTGTGTATAATCGTTATCATATTCATCTGTTATATAAATTTTTTTATCTACACCATAAAATTCTATTTCATTTACATAAGAAATTTTTTCATATACTTCTTTGCATTTTTTACTTGAAGAAAATGAGCAAAATATTTTAATTTTATACATTAATATAGATTATTTATATAAATATATTTAAATATATTTAAATATAAACGTATATTTTATATTTAAAGATATGAAAATAATTATATTTGTACACACTTGTAAATTATATGAAGAATCACGAGCAAAATTAATAGAAAAAACTTGGGGTAATAGAGATAATGTAGTATTTGTAACTGATAATGAAAAGTCTAGTTTAAAAAATTTTATTTTTATAGGCGAAGGGCGTCATATTTATCACCCTATAAATTTAATTAAAGTATTCAATATGTTTTTAACACAATATAGTGATTATGATTTTTATATGACGATAGATGACGACAGTTATTTGTATATTGAAAAACTTAATTTGTATCTATCTTTTTTTGATAAGGATGATACATATATGATTGGTGATTTTTTAAATTGGATAGCTCCTAGAAAAGAACCAGATTTTACTTGTGATTATAATAGATGGGTAAGCGGAGGTCCAGGAATTGTTTTCACTAAAAGTTGTATTGAAACATTTTTATATTTGTCTAAAACAAAAAAAACGCATTTTATAAGTCACGATGTATGGTTGCATAATTTATTCATGCTTTCAGACAAGAAAATAAAACGAGTACATTGCCCAGGTTTTCATCAATATAAATCAAAAGAGCTAATCGAAAAATATTCTAAAGAAGATAACCAAATTATTTCAGTTCATTTAGAGGGGAATATGAATCTTATTAATGAATATCATATTTAATTTGTAATTATTATAATAATATTATAATAATAATTATATTTTAAAAAAATATGATTATTATAATATAAAATGGATAAATCAACAGATAAAAATGACATATCTTGGAAATTAATTGATAAATATTTTAAAGATAATCCAAATAATTTAGTTTCACACCATTTAGAATCATTTAATGATTTTTTTAAATATGGAATAAATAGAATATTTCGTGAAAATAACCCTATTAGATTTATTGAGAGAGAAGAAGATATTAACAAGGGAAATAGAAATGAATGTATGTTATATTTAGGTGGAAAAGATGGTTCTAAGATTTATTATGGTAAGCCTGTAATTTATGATGACAATAATGCACATTATATGTTTCCAAATGATGCACGTCTAAGAAATATGACATATGGAATAACCATACATTACGATGTAGACGTAGAGTTTATTTATTATAATGGAGATGAGAAAAAAATGCATTCAATAGTTTTGAATAAAATATATCTTGGTCGTTTCCCTATTATGCTTCAATCTGATTTATGTATTTTAAATACTTTAAATAAAGATGTCAGGTTTAATATGGGAGAGTGTCGCAATGATTATGGTGGATATTTTATTATTGATGGTAAAGAAAAAGTTATTATTTCACAAGAAAAATTTGCAGATAATATGCTTTATATAAAAGTAAATGATGAAGATGATACTTATAGTCATTCAGCTGAAATAAGATCAGTTTCTGAAGATACATCAAAGCCTATAAGAACGACTGCAGTAAAAATTGTAGCTCCTTCACCTACATTAAGTAATAATCAAATAGTAGTTTCTGTTCCAAATGTAAAACAACCTGTTCCTCTATTTATTTTAATGAGAGCTTTGGGCGTGATATCCGATAAAGAAATAATTGAAACATGTTTATTGACTAATTTAGATGATGAAAGTGAAAATGAAAAAAATCAATACATTGATCTATTTATTCCTTCAGTTCATGATGCAAACAAATTTTTTAATCAGCAAAACGCACTTGAATTTATTGCTGAATTAACTAAAAGAGGAACAGTATCAAGTGTTCTAGAAATTCTATCTGATTATTTTTTACCACACGTAGGTGAATTAAACTTTTTAGAAAAAGCCTATTTTGTTGGCTATATGGTAAACAAATTGTTAAAAGTTTACACAAAAGAAGAAAAACCAACAGACCGTGATAATTTTAGATTTAAAAGAGTTGAGCTTTCAGGTTCACTTATCTATGATTTATTTAGAGAATATTATTTAATTCAAAAAAAAGATATTACACGTAAAATAGATGAAGAATATTATTATAATAAGGGACAATATAAAGATGATGATAATCTCTCTAGAAAAGAAAGAAAACAAATTAGAATGAAAGAAAAAACGAAACAAGAAGATAGTAATAGGTATAAAGAAAATTTTATTAGTCTTATTGAAGATAATACAAAAAAGTATTTTAAGGATAGAATTGTTGAACAAGGTTTTAAAAAAGCATTCAAAGGTAACTGGGGTTCTGAGGCACATACTAAACGTTTAGGTGCCGTTCAAGATTTAAATCGACTAAGTTGGAACACATTTATTTCTCATTTGCGCAAAATTAATTTACCGCTCGACTCAAGTGCAAAAGTCGTAGGTCCTCGATTATTAAATTCGTCACAATGGGGATATATTGACCCTATAGATACACCTGATGGTGGCAATATTGGATTACATAAACATATGTCAATAAGTACTTATATAACAAGTGGTTCATCTAGTTATCCGATTATTAAATGGCTCAGAATAAATACACCTATGCGTATTTTGTTAGAATGTTCTCCAGAGCAGTTAGGAAGTAGTGCAAAAATAATTATAAATGGACGATGGATTGGTGTCATTGATACTCCAATTGAATTTGTAAATGAAATAAAATTATATAGACGAAATGGTATTATTCCTATTTATACAAGTATTTCATTTGATTATCAACATAAAGAAGTAAATATTTATAGTGACGCTGGAAGATTAACTAGACCAATATATTATATTGAAAATAACAGAATAAGTTTTGATAGAAAAGTTGTTAAAGAAGAATTAAATAGTGGAAATATTACTTGGGAACAAATTATTTCAGGATTTATGAAAAAATCTGATGAAAATTATAAAACAAAAAATAACAGAATTTATACAGTAGATAAATTGTATAATGATATTGGTAAGGATAAGCTTGTTATGTTAGAAAAATTATTAACACATAAGTCTGTTGTTGATTATGTAGATACTTCTGAAGAAGAAACTGCACTAATTGCTGTAAATTTAGAAGATTTACAAAAAAGTAAATGGTATACCCATTTAGAAATTGATCCATCACTAATTTTAGGTGTAATGGGAAATATGATTATTTATCCTGAAAATAATCCTGTAACACGTAACTCATTCTCTTGTGGACAAAGTAAACAAGCTGTTTCTGTATATCATTCTAATTTTCAAATGCGCATAGATAAAACAGGAGTTATATTGAATTATGGTCAGGTTCCATTGATAAAATCAAGATATCTTGAATATATTAATAACGAAGAGCAACCTTATGGTGTTAATGCTATTGTAGCCATTATGTCTTATACTGGTTATAATGTTGAAGATGCTATTCTTATTAACGAAGGTGCTATCCATCGCGGCATTTTTAGAACAACATATTATTCTTCTTATGAAACGAGAGAAGAAAGCTCCAAAATTACTGGTTCTACAAGTTCCAAGTTTTTAAATATTGAAAAAAATAACGTAATTGGAAAAAAACAGGGTTTTGATTATAGTTTCTTAGATGAATATGGTTTAGTTAAAGAAAATACTGAATTAAATGATAAAATTATTTTAATTGGCAAGGTAAATTCATCTGCAAATGTTAAAGATGTTTTAATCGATGATTCGGTTAAAACCAAAAAAGGACAATTGGGTTTTGTAGACAAATCATTTATTACATTAGGGGAAGAGGGATTTAATATAGCAAAAGTCCGTGTTCGTGAAGAACGTTTGCCTGCAATTGGTGATAAGATGGCTTCAAGAGCCGGACAAAAAGGAACTTTAGGTCTCATTATCCCAGAAGATGACATGCCTTTTACTGATGATGGTATTCGTCCAGATTTAATTATAAATCCACATGCTATACCATCTCGTATGACTATTGGACAAATTGTTGAAAGCTTATTTGGAAAAGTATGTGTCACTTATGGTGCATTTGGTGATTGCACTGCATTTCAAGTGAAAGGTTCGAATTATTCAACGTATGCTCCAATGCTTGTTAATGCTGGGTTTCATTCATCTGGTAACCAAGTTTTATATAATGGTATGAATGGCGAGCAATTAGCAGCAGATATTTATATAGGTCCTACATATTATATGCGTTTAAAACATATGGTAAAAGATAAAATAAATTATCGCGCTCGTGGTCCTAATACAGCATTGACTAGACAACCTGTCCAAGGACGCGCTAATGATGGAGGTCTTCGTATTGGTGAGATGGAACGCGATGGTGTATTAGCTCATGGAATGTCTTATTTCTTAAATGAATCGTTTATGATTAGAGGTGAAAAACAAAACTATTATATTGCGGTTTGTAATAAAACAGGTGCAATTGCTATTTATAATGAAGCTAGAAATCTTTTCTTAAGTCCATATGCTGATGGTCCTATTAAATTTCATACTAATCCAGATAATTCTCAAAGTATTTTAAATTTAAGCAAATTTGGTCGCTCATTTAGTATATTACGTGTCCCATATGCTTTTAAATTATTAATTCATGAATTACAGGTTATGAACGTTCAAATGCGTATTATTACAGAGGATAATATAGATCAATTGCTAAGTATGAATTATTCAAATAATATTAATAAATTAATGCATAATAAAAATGACAAAGATATTACAGAGACAATTAAACAAATTAATGAAAATATTACAACAACACTTCGTAATACATCAAATATTTATATAAAAGATGAAACACCTATAATACCTGAGCCTGTGCATGTTGATACTACTTCTGAATCTATTCCTTATGCACCAGGATCTCCTGCTTATGTTCCGGAAAGTCCTGGCGAACTAAATTCTAGTTCTCCTGTTTATATGCCAGGGTCACCACAAGAAGTTTCTAATATGTCTAGCACACCTAGTTTTTTTGAAAGAAAAGAAATAGAAAATGGAGTTACACAAGTAGAACCAAAATATAATTATCCAGATGATTTAGGTTATTATTATTTAAATTTATCAGAAGAAGAAAAGAAGTCATTGTTAAATAAACCTTTCGAAGAAAAAGTAGCATATTTGAGAGAAGTAAAAGCTAAAAAACAACAAGAACTTGCAGACAAAACTACTCCTGACTATGAAGCCATTGAAGAAGTTAAACAAAATCAAAATATTTTAGAAGTTCAAGAACCAAAAAAATCTATAAATGAATCTAATAGTTCTTCATTAACTTCAGATTCAGGAAAAAAAACTGTTACAATTCAAGAACCAGTAGAAGCCTCTCCTGAAAATAATTCTCCAAATGAAACCAGAAAAATTACATTGTAAATAAAAATACAATATAAATAAAATTGAAATAAAAATAATTCATTATGTTTATATTATAATATAGAATGGCAAGTCAAAACTCAAGTGTCTTAATTTCTCATATCTTTAATTCTAGAAAAACTATTTTGGAATTAATGGAAAAACAAGGTTATAATACAAACGATTATGCAAACTTTAGTATCAGTGAGGTTAACTCTATGAAACAAAATAACCAACTGGATATGCTTTTAGAAACACAAGATGATAAAGTTACTAGTGAAAATCCTAAGAAAAAAGTTTATATTCGGTATTATTTAGCATCAAGACCTGCAGCAAAAAATATCCAAGAAATGATAGACGATTTATTTATTCTAACTGAAACATTGAAAAAAACAGATACATTGTTTATTATTATTAAAGATGAACCAAATGAAACTCTAATCAACGAACTTAAACATATTTGGGAACGTGATGGGATTTTCATAGTTATTGAAAATATTAAAAGACTTCAATTTAATATATTAAATCATGTGTTAGTTCCTGAACATCGTGTTATGTCAGTTTCTGAAGTCGATGATATTATGAAAAAATATAATATTACCGAAAAAATTCAATTTCCTGATATTTCAAGATTTGATCCTGTGGCGAAAGTAATTTGTTTAAGACCAGGACAGGTTTGTAATATTACAAGGTCTAGTAAAACTGCTATACAAACAGATTATTATAGAATTTGTGTGTAAATGATATAAAAATAAAAATATGATTTTATAATAAATGGAATTTGAAAATCCTTCAGATACTGGATTTACTATTTATAGTAAAAGTGGTTGTCCTAATTGTTTAAAGATAAAAGCATTATTAAATGAAAAAAATTTAAAATTTAATTTAATTAATTCAGATGAGTATATTTTTGAAGATAAAGAAGGTTTTTTAAATTTTATTAAACAAATAGCCAAAGTTGAAGTAAAAACATTTCCGATGATTTTTTATGATAAACAGTTTATAGGAGGTTATAATGAAACATTGAAATTTATAGATGAACTTATTTTAGATTTTGATAATGCATTTTAATTATATTTTTTTAAATGTATTTTTGATTTATTTTTTTCATTTTATTTTTATTTTTATTTTTTAGCTTATAAATATATATTTATTTTAAATAAATATATATATTAATGAATTTACAAGATATTGAAGATTTTACAAAAGATTTCCCTGATGTATCACAATTTACTGAGAAATTACAAACAATGCAATCACAATTACCTGCAATTTTAGCAGATTTTCAAAAAGCCTATGTATTATATAATAAAGACCCAACTTATAATGAATATCAACAAAGTTACGAAAATATAAAAACTAATTTAAATAACTTAAATTCAAAACTGTTCACTTTATCAAACAGTGTTCAATCTGACGTAGATAAAATAAATACCAAGTTATCAGAATTAGATAACTTAATAAGAAAAGAGAGAAGAAGAAATAAAATATTAAAACATAAACTAGGTATTATTGAACATACAAATAGCGCCACTTCTGAGATGATTTTAAATTATAAAGAAATTTATCAATCTACTTATTTAAAAAATTGGGCTTTATTTTTTAGCATTATATTTGTTATTATAACTATTACAAAAATTTATGGTAAACCTAAAGTCGGAAATATACAAGCTCCTACTCTACCTAAATATTAAATACGATAAATTAATTCATTTAAAATAAATTTTTATTTAAAATGCTTTTCCAATCACTCAAGAGAAAGCCATTTGTATTTGATCCAAAATTACGCGATTATTGTTTGAGTTCCACATATGAATCAATTAAAAAAAGACTTGCTAAGAATGAAGAAGAGAGAAAAAATTACAAATTAAATTTAATAACACAAGATATTGTTTCTAATAATAGCAACCCAAATGATCCATTTTTACCAGTTATTGTTTTTCTCTCTATTTCATCATTTTTATACTACTTTTATAATTCTAAAAAGTAAATATGTTTTCTTATAATAAATATATAATGAATTCAACAAATAATAATAAAAATAACAGTAAAAATAACAATAATAAAAAAAATCAATATGAAGAAAGTGTTTCTATAGTATTAGATTTAGAAATATTAAGTATTAGGTATAGAAATCTCTTGGTCGAATATGAAAATGTAGTAAATAATTATATTAGTTATTTAGGTCAACAAAATAACACACCGTCTATGGTTACTGTTAATAATTCTGCTTACTGGGGAACTACAACATTAGGACAATCAACTTCTAAAACATTACAAGAATGTAGAGCTTCATGTGCATCTAATAAAGGATGCACAGGTGCTACATACAATTCAGCAAATTCTACTTGTTATTTAAGAGGTGGTGATGGTCCTTTAACAGCCGCGTCTGATACAGAAGTTGCAATTGTTTCTAAAAAGCAACAAATACTTTCGAATATTAAAAGCATCAATCAGCAACTTACACAAATTAATAAACAAATACAAAATGAAACCAATAGTGGTGAACCATTGTATAATTTTCAATCACAAGAAAGAAAAACACAAACTTCAGAACTAATTAGACAATTTTTACAATTAAATAAAGAGAGAAATGAAATAGAAAAAATGATTAATGAATATCAAACTTTAGATCAGCAGCAAATTCAGGGTAATTTAACAGTTAACCAGAATTATTATTCTTTTGTTTTATTACTATTTTTAGCATTTATTATAATAATTATTCTCTGGTATTTTGGAAGGGCTAATACAAATTCAAATACTAATTCTAATTATGGTTCACAACAACAAAGTAATGGATTAAGTGCTGGTTATCTAGTTTTAATAACATTTTTAATTGCTTTATTAATAGTTTGTATAGCTATTGTTATGAGTAAAACAGGAACAAATATTAGCGGAATATCTACAAGTTTAATTCCAACTAGTTTACCAGAAATAAAATTACCTAAATTTGGATGGAATTAAACTGGAGCATAAATATATACATTCTAAAATAAATTATAGATATTATATATAAATTATGTCATCAACACAATTACAAACTTTAAGTGACCAATTTAATTCGTTATTAACACAATATACAAATACATATCAAGAATATATTAGTTTAGTTACAACAAATGATACTAATTTAACTTCAGTTCCAAATACTTCTTACGTCGGTAAAAGCACTATAAGTTCTTTAAATAATTCAACATTAAATTCTTGTCAAAATGCATGTTCATCTAATTCTTCTTGTTCTGGTGCAACATTTAATAATGCATCAAATAATTGCACATTAAGTAGTGGAAATGGAAATTTAGTATATACTTCACAATCTACTGCAATAGTTCAACAAGCTATTTATTACAGTTATCAATTACAAAAATTAAATTCTCAGTTAATGAACATTAATAAAAAAATGATGAATATTTCTAATAGTAGTTATAATCAATTTCAACAAACACAACAACAAACTCAAGAACAAGAACAATCGTTGCAAAATAATTATCAAACATTATTGCAAGAGAGAGAACAAATAGATTCAATGATTAAACAATTTGAAACCATTAATTCTGCATATGAAAATGGAAATATCAACGTAACATCTAATTACTATAATTATATAGTTATGTTATTTGTTGTAATATTATTAGTGTTTTTACTGATGAGATTTTCTTTTTCTGGCGAACAAAGAGGTGGCGCGGATTTAAACCCAATAAAAGCGAGTAGAGGTTTGCTTTGCGGATTTTTACTTTTTATAATAATAGTTTTAGTATTAGTATTTGCAAAAAAATTGTAAACAATTTAATATAATATATTTTTGTATATTATTATATTAATATGACAAGTATAAGTAATTTATTTTCAAATTTAAATGATTTAACAAAAACAATAAATGATCATGCTAAAGAGTATAAAGAAAACAAGGAATATTTAAACTCTCCATCACCTGCTATTAATCAAGGGGAGAAATACAAAAGATATCAAAATAAAATTAAAAAGAATTTAGTAAAAAAAACAAAAGATTTCACATATTTTAATAAAGAAGCATTCCAAAATATAGAAAATAATTTGCAACTCAGTGCAAATGGATTAACAGCTCAATCAAATGAGGTTATTCAAAACAATAATTATTCTTCGCAACAACAAATTATTTCTAATTTACAAAAAGAATATAAAAATACTTTACATGAATATGAGAAATTAGTAGCACAAATTAGTGGTTCTACTACAGGTTATTTAAATCGTGTAAATCCTAATAATCCTTATTTAGGAAAAAATATTGTATTTACAACAGGCGAGACTGCTTATGTTACACAACAAGGTATTGTAAAATTATATCCTACAGCAGGTTGGGTTGCTTGGTATACAATGGGGAAAAATGGTTGTCCAACAGGTGTGGAAACACCTATAAATTTACCGTGGATTTCAAACTATAATACTCCTGGCGCAACTATTCCATCTAAACCACCTTTAGTAACAGGAACACCTATGACTAGTGGTCAAAGTTGTGGAAATGAAGGTGTTAATATATTTGTCAATAAAATGATTAATAATCCAAATATTACATATCAAGGTTGTTACGCTGACAATCAACAATCTCCCTTAATGACATTTATTGGTGGAAGTCCACCTCCACCTTCTGTAGCAAGTTTACAAAATGGTAATTTCACACAGCCTCAAATAGCTAACAATAGTTTTCAATATATTAATTCTACTTCAACAGTTCCTGGATGGAATTTTAACGCTGTTTTAATAAACAATTCAACTGCTTGGGGATATCCAATGCCATATCCAAGTGGTAATCAAGCAGCGTGTATACAAGGAATGCAATCGTTTTCTCAAGGTATTAATTTATTAACAGGTGCAAATTATACATTATCTTTTTCAGCATGTGGAAGACCTGGTTATAACGGTGCAAATAATATTCAAATTAATTTACTTCTATCTGGAGGTATGTTTGTTGGTATATACACGTTTGTGGCGCCGGTTAATAATTGGACCAATTATAGCTTTTCTTTTGGTGGTTTCGTAACTGGAAATTATACATTAGTTTTTCAAGGTGAAACTCTAGGTATTAATAATTCTACAGCCATTCAAAATATTAAATTAACAAGTAGTAGCGGAGGTAGTTCTGGCTCTTATACTTATGACCAATGTAAAGAAGCCGCTATTGACTCTGGTTATCAATATTTTGCGTTGCAAGGTGTAAATCCATCTACATCTCTAGGATATTGTGCTGCGAGTAATAATCAGCCAGGTATTACTAGTTTAGGTGCGGCGATGGTTCCAAGTGGGCAAAAATCTTTATGGTCATCTAATACTTCTGGACAAACTGGTAATACTGCTACTTTGACAATTACAGGAGCTTTATCAGTTTTGAATTCTGGCGGTCAAGGTGTATATAGTACACCTAATACCAATGCACAACCTAGTAATTATTTAGGTTGTTATGGAGATGGGCCTAATAGAGCAATGCCAGGTATGGGTCCTAATAATTATTCACAACAATATAATTTGCAACAATGTCAACAAATTGCTCAGCAAAATGGCGCCACTTACTTTGGACTACAAAATTCTACATCTGGAACAACTGCCCAATGTTTTTTAAGTAGTAATTGGGGTCAAACATCGGAATACGGTAAAGCAGGCAATTGTACACAAATTAGCGATGGTTCCTGGTCCGGTGGTGGTTGGTCTAATGCAGTTTATAATACTAGTTTGCCTCAAAGTAATTATTGTCTTATACTTACAGATGATGGAAATATGGTAATAAATCGTGGTACTAGTCCTACGGATAATCAAGGACAAATTTGGACTAGTAATACAAAAGCACAGCAAGCAAATCCTGCTTTTGCTGCAGCAAATGGTAAATATGGTAAAAATTGGATAACACAAGGTGCTACATTAGCAACAGGTGATTTTGTTGGTTCTCCTAATGGTTACGTTGCACTAGTAATGCAGTCAGATGGAAATCTTGTTTTGTATACATTTACTATGGTATCAAATTGCCAAAAAATGCAGGACGGTAAAAATGGAGGAGGTGTAGGAGCAAATGCTATATATAATATTGGTGAAGTTGGAACACAAAGTAATTTAACTCAAGTTGCCTATATTGACCAAAATTCAGAATTACATACATATCCATCTACTAATACACAATATGCTAATTCTTATACAGAACTTAAAGGCAATAATAGTTCTGGTTATGATATTCCAAATGCAGCATTTGGAAATGCCACAGTCCAATCCTGTCAAAGCACTTGTAATAATAATCCACAATGCGCAGGGTTTACTTTTACAAATAACACTTGCTTTCCAAAAACTTCTGGTATGTATCCAAATGGTACAAAACAAATAAATCAAGATACTAATTTATATATTAGAGATAAAAAACCTATAAGCACTCCAATGGGTGTTCCTTTAACAACAAAAAATACAGATACTATAACTTATGGAAATTATGTTAATGGTGGTCAATTAGGAAATAAATATGGACTAGCAAATGCAACTAGCGCACAAAAAGCACAGTTATCTCAATTACAAACGCAATTAAATTTACTATCAAATCAACTTACTAGTTATACAAATGCTTTTGGACAAGGTTCACAACAAGCTGAAGCACAATCACAAACAAATGTTGTAGGACTAACAGATTATGTTCATGGACTTAAAAAAACTAATGATAAAATCCAAAATATAGATGAAAATGGAAATATTGAAAATATATTGAAAGACAGTGATATTGTAGTATTACAAAAAAATTACGATTATTTATTTTGGAGTATATTAGCGGTTGGTTCTGTATTAGTTACAATGAATATTACAAAATAATAAATTTATAATTTATTATATAATTATCTTCTTATATTTTATATAATATGTCTGGACAACCAAATATCTCCCAAAATAATGAGCAAATACTTAATGATATTCAAAGTTTACAACAAATGGAACAACAATTGTTTAATAATTTAGAAACAAATTCACAATTAACCCCTCAACAACAACAAGAAATAGTAGAAAAAATGAATCAAATTTCTAATATGCGTATTAATTTATATCAAACATTAAGCGGTGTTAATAGTTTTTTTCAAAATGCATTATCTTCATCTGTAGGAACTTTACAAGAACAAACTGTAGCAGTTGGTATTGTTGAAAATGAATTAAATCAGGCGAAAAAACGATTGAAAGCTTTAGAAGCAGAAAAAAATAATAAAATTCGTCTAGTCGAAATAAATGATTATTATGGTGAAAAATACGCTGAACATTCTCAATTAATGAAAATTATTATTTTTACACTTGTTCCAGTTATTATTTTGGCCATAATAAATAAATCTGGTATTTTACCTAATTTTATTTATTATGGTTTATTGGCAATTGTTTGCATAATTGGGGGTTATTTCTTTTGGATGCAATATTTTTCTCTTATATCACGCGATAATATGAATTATCAAGAATATGATTGGTATTTTAACGCTAATTCTGCTCCAACAAATACATCAACAACATCAAGTGACCCATGGTTATCCAATTTAGACTTAGGAACTTGCATCGGAGAATTTTGTTGTTCTACTGGTCAAACTTGGGATCCTAGTATAAATCAATGTATAGGAACTTCAACAGTTGAGTCCTTTATGACTGAAGGAATGGTGGAAAAAATGTTAACCAAAACTCAACAAGGCAAATATAAATCTGATTATGTAATTGGTGACCAAGACCATTATCAGGCTCCTATGTCTAAAAGTTTTATAAATAATTCAGGTATTAAATAAAATTATTTTTTGTAAATTCTTATAGTTGTATATTATAATAACAATAATGTCATTGCCCTTTAACATTAATAATTTTAACGCATTAATAAGTCAAGCTTCAGATACTTTAATGTGCAATTCTGAATGTCAACATCAAAGACAAGCAGATGCTCTTAAAACTGCTTATGAAAATTCAAAAGCAAATTTAGCTTCAGCTCCTAGTCAAGAAAAAGAAGCAGAAAAAAAATATGTTGTCTTTACTCAAGGTGAAACCGCATATAATAATTTATTAGACAAAGAGCTGCAAAAAAAAGCACAAGAAATCTCTGCCCAATTTACAGAGAAATTTAATAGTGAAAGCGTATTAATAAAATCTAAAATTGATACATATAATGGTATACTTATTAACTTTAGAAATATTGTTGATTTATATAAACAATATAAAGAAGAAAATATTGAATTATATAAAGAATTAAAACAAGAAACAAATGATATGCTTACTAATGAACGTAAAACATATTATGAGGACCAAAATATAGATAATTTGAAGTTTTATTATTTTTATTTTCTAATTACGATTTACATTGTTTGTGGAATTTGTTTTATAGTTTTTTACTTTATTTATCCATCAAATGCTAATTGGAAAATGATGATTGGTATTGTAGTTCTTTTAATTGCACTTCCATTTATTTCATCATGGATTTTAGCTTCAATTATATATTTATTATACAAGTTTTATAATTTGTTACCTAAAAATGTATACGCACAAAAAAATTATTAAAATATTTATATTTAGTTAGTTATAAATATTTTACATAGAATTTATAAATTTAATCTTCTAATTCATCTTCATCCTCTTCTGGTTCAATAAATTTAATACCATGCCATCCGGTGCTCTTGCTTTGACCAAATTTCTTATTCATATATTCAAAAAGTTCTTCTCCTTTTGGTAGTTTTCTTGAACCTTGTGTTATCTCAAACCAAAGCTTAAATCCCTCTTGCAAACCTCTTTTACCAATTTTATCTTTGTTAATACCTGTTTTGATAATCTTATCACTAACAAATGCAGCAATATGGTCTTGCCCTTTTCTATATTTATTTGAAGCGTTTGATACAGTTTCACAATTTTCAACTAGTCCGTTTGTTTCAAATGCTCGTTTTACTAACATACTTGCAAAAACTGGTGCCATTTTCGGCAATTTATCTTTCAAACTTTTATCCTTAGGATAAATGTATTTAGTGTCATCATTATATGTCTCATCTTCATCTATAAATTTTGATAAGAAATCGCATTTTCTTATTCTTCTCCATGTTCCATCATCATTACTCTCAATATCAAATAAATTATTTGTACAAACAACCAATGTAAATTGAGGGTCAAATATTTCTGATTCAGAATATAACCCTCTTGCTTGAATTGGATCACCACCAGTAAGCTCTTTCATAATACCTTCGTTCAATTTTACACCTTTAGAAGGTTCTTGCATAACAGCATATCTAATACCTTTTAGCTTTAAAACTTCATCAGAAGTTCCACCAATTCTATTTCTATTTTCAGTAACAAGTGTAATGGGAACTGTCCCTTTATATTCACCTAATGTTAATGACATTAAATCAGCAACAATAGATTTTCCATTACTACCACTTCCGTGATATACATTAAATGTTTGGTTTTTATTTGCTCCAATTAAACAAGATGCTAAATGATCATGCATATATCTATTCAAATCATAAATAGGAAACAATTTTTGCATAAATTCTTCTATTTCACAAACTGTCTTTTTAAATTCTTCATTATTACAATTTTCATCATATGGAACATAATTGATTTTTGTTGATTTAGTAATGTAATCTTCTGGATAGCCTTCTCTAAATGTTTTTGTTATAAAATCTACAACCCCATTATTGAAACATAATAAATATTTATTTGTATCCATATTTTTAATAAATTCGCCATCATAAAATATTTCTGCAGCTTCACGCATAATATGATCTTTATCACTAGTTTTCTTTGTTTTGATGCTCAATTCACCTATTATTTTCATTTTTTTTGAAAGAAATGTTTTTCGCTCATCATCATCTTGATATTCAATTATTTCTTTAGATAATTGGTCTACTTTTGTTTGCAATACTGAATAAAATTCTTCTGAAATTTTATTTCTTAAACAAAGTCCTTTATCTGAAACCCATCTATGATTTCTAAATTGATACCATATACCTCTCTTATCATAGCTAACACAAACATATTTATCTTTATACATTTGTTTTAAAGCCATTGCTGCGTCATACTCTGTTCCAGTTTCAAAATATTTTTCTAGATAATAATCAATTGTGGTTTGTTTTATTTTTTCATATTCGTGATAATTATCTTTTCTTACCCAATACATAATTGATTTGCGTGTTACTTTAATACCATCTTGATTTGATTTATGAAATTTCTTCCATAGACTATGCAATTCAGGAATACTATTATAATCGAAATCGGTTGCTTTGCTTCTTAACTGAACCCAAGATAGAAACAGCCTATCATCAGTATGTTTTAAAGCAAATGCTACTTGTCGATTTAACAAATGAGAACCTGGTTCATAATATTTTTCTGGTAATGCTTGTGTAAATTGATGTGTTTCATTTATCTCATATTCATTAGGTCCTAAACGACTTAGCATAAAATTAACAGCTTTTTCTAATGATTGTTTATCTTTTATATCATTAATAGATATATATTCGTCTTCATTTTCATTATCATCTCCTTCTACAATTAAATTCATTTTTATTTTGCTAGATGCTTTTTTTATTTTTTTTGTGCTCTCTTCTAATCTTTTATTATATTCATCAATAATTTTCGGATTTATTTCAAACTTTGGATTATTATCATATTGAACTGATAATTTCGAAAAATACTTTTTTAAATCAAAATCTGTTACATTTAATTCATCCATCTTATATTCTTTGTCGGCAGGATCAATTGTCATGACATAATGGTGTGTTAATTCATAAGCTTCATTACCTGGTTTTCTAGATCCGAATAATTGCCAATTTGTTTTCCCTGTACTAATTCCAGAATCCAATACAGAATCCCATGTGTTAATGAGAGGTAAATCCCAAATTTCGGCCAATTTAGTCAACATTTTATCACGAATTAATATTTGCATTGTATGGTCAACTTGCAATCCAATTAACATATGAATTCCATCTTTTGTTAATGAACCATCTGCTAATCTATTTACATTTGGTTTTTCCATAATAAATACATCAAATGGTTTATTTGGTTCTATTAAATAACAATCTTTAAGAACTTCTGCATATTCACACACCATATCTGAAACATGTTCTCTTGTATGTTGTCTAGTGCAAACATCATAACTAAATCTAAAATCAAAATCTATAACCATTGATAAACCGGACTGTTTTTCAGTCAAATACTCCTTGCGTTTGTTTATAAAAATACTCTCATAATATAATTTATAAAATGTCGGTAAAGTTTCATTAGGAATTATGTAGGAACCTGGATATATATTTAAATCTTTATCAGGTATTCTAGTGTGCGTAAAAGTTGGTTTTTCACCTGTATTTTCATTCTTAGCACTATGCTTTGCTAAAAATTCATTTAAATCTTGAAATTGTGATGATGATGCCATTGTATTAGTCATTGTTGTTATAATATAACAACATTTTTCTATTTCATTTTTTTTAAAATTTAATTTTATATGTATATTTTATGAATTTTGAACTTTAAATTTTTTTAAATCTATTTTAAAATAGATTTAAAAACTAACACTGTAAATATGTAACAAATGTCAATTTTTGTTTCAAAAGAAACTATTTCTAGATTATTAAAAGATGTAAAACAAATTTTAAAGAACCCGTTAACAGAAAATGGAATATATTATATACATGATGATAGTGATATGATGAAAGGATACGCGCTTATTATTGGACCGTCTGACACACCATATTTCGGAGGCAATTATTTTTTTGAACTTAATTACCCAAGTGATTATCCTCACAGTCCACCAAAGGTTAAATATTGGACTAATGCAAATAATATACGTTTTAATCCTAATTTATACATTTGTGGAAAGGTTTGTGTTTCACTTTTAAATACATGGCGTGGTGACCAATGGACGTCTTGTCAAACAATATCTACAGTTCTTCTTACGCTATGTACATTATTATGTAATAATCCGTTATTAAATGAACCTGGTGTTGATATAAATCATACTGATATGTCGAGTTATGATGAAATTATAAATTTTGCAAATATGGATATTGCTTTATGCGATATTATTGAAAAAAAAGAGAGAGTTTTTATGCCTTTTTTTCATAATTTTTATCCATTTATTAAAGAAAATTTTCTAAAAAATTATGATAAATTACTTGAAATTGCAAATAAAAAAAATAATGAGTTTAAACAACAAACTATTAATTTTAAAACCGGGTATTATAGTATGAATGTTAATATTGACTACAATAAAATAATTCATAGATTAAAATTATGCAGAGATATTATTGAAATTATGTAATCTATTATTTATATTATTTTAAAGAAAATTGAAATAAATAAATAATTTAAAGGTATAATATATATCAAGATGCATTTCTGTTCAAACTGTTCCAATATGTATTATATTCGCATTAATAGCGATGATCCCAATAAATTGGTTTATTATTGTCGCAAGTGTGGCAATGAAGATAAAACACTAGCTATACAAAACGTATGTGTATCTAAAACTCTTGTTAAAAAAACCGAACAAACATTTAGTCATATTATTAATAAATATACAAAATTGGACCCTACATTACCTCGTATTAATAATGTTTTATGTCCTGACCCAGAATGTCCTACTAACAAAGATGGTATTTCAAGAGAAATTATTTATATTAGATATGATGATGTTAATATGAAATATGTATATTTATGTTCTCAGTGCGATACAGTTTGGGAAACAAATGATGTAGTATAAAAATATTGCATAAATAATACAGTATAAATAATACAATATAAATTAATTTTTTATTTTAAAAGAAAATTGAAATTTAAAATAAAATGTAATTTAAAAGTATCTTTAGTTAATATAATAACAATGAGCGACGACGATTATTCTGATTCTGAAAATTCATTAAATTCTGATGAAGAACATATAAAAACTTCGAATAAAACCCCTTTATTTAAACTTAAACAACAATCTTCTATTAAATCGCGTTCTATATTTTCAGGTGATGTCGACGATGATGATGCTGAACCTGATGAAGAAAGTGATGATGAAAATGATGATGAAAATGATGAACTACTAGGCGGTGCTGATTCTGATATTGAAGAAGGCGAAATTCGCGAAGATGATGATGACGCTGAACCTGAAGAAGATGAAGAAGAGGATGAAGAAGATAACGATAGCGATATAGAAATAAATGAAGATGGAGAACCCATTGAAAAGACTGTGCCAACAAAAACTGTGAAAACTAGTAAATTAAAAAAAACACAATTAATAATAAATGAAGATGAAGATGAAGAAGATGAATATGATGAAAATTATTTACATAAATTTGATAATGAAATTGTTAAAAACTATGTAAATGAGTTTCATCCAGAATGTTATAACCATAATTACGAAGAAATTGCAAAATTAGCAGTTGTAACTAGAAATAATGATGGTATTATTATCGATCCTCTACATAAAACTATTCCATACTTAACAAAATATGAAAAAGCTAGAATTTTAGGTCAAAGAGCAAAACAAATTGAAACTGGTGCAAAACCACTTGTAAGAGTTCCTGAAACTATTATTGATGCATATATTATTGCAGAATTGGAACTTAAAGAAAAAAGAATTCCTTTCATAATTAGAAGACCTATTCCAGGAGGAGGGTCAGAATATTGGAACTTAAAAGATCTAGAAATTATAATATTTTGAAGAATTCATCTACATAATGTAAAGAATTTAATAAAATATATAAAAATTTTCCCCCTTTGAGTATAGTACAAAAATGGACAAAAAAATGTCCAAAATTGAAAAGTTAGTTGAATATTTAATGAAAGAAAACAATGAGCTTAAACAGATGATAATTGATGTTTGTAAAAATGTAAATAATTCTCAGATAATTGTAGAGGCATGTGGTGGTTCTGGAAATAATGATATAGAAAAGGAAGATAGAATAATAAGAAAAATAGCAAATAATGTAGTTATAGATAAAACAATTTTTTAACACAATATTGTTTTTGTATTTTCTGTTAATACACGCCCAGATACTTTTGTTTTTGTAATATTTTTTATTTCAGTATAAATAATTTCCACGTTTTTTAAACTTTTAAGTTTATTTGTATTATTTTTACAAAGCAGCGCACCTGTTTTTATAATATAGCGCAAATCTTTTTTATCTATATTTTCAGGCAATTCACAAACAACATGACAAGATGATATATTTTTTGCATGAAACCATATATCATATTGTTTACCATTATCAATGACTTCGAAATTTTCTTCTTTATTTTTCCCAATATGAAATAATATTTCTCTCTTTAGTCCCTCTATAAAAATAACTTCGCTCTTCATTTTATTATATATTGTTGATTATTTTTCATAAATTTCAATCAATTTTATAAAATAAATTTAGATATTCACACAACCAAAGAAATTAAATTTATTTTTTAATGTATTTATAAATTCTTATTATATATATGAACTTAGAAAATATTGTGAACCATAATGAATTTTATGATTGTGTATATATAATACACTTAGACAAAAATAGAGAAAATTTAGATAAAATTAATTATCAAATGAAAAAACATAATTTTTCAAATTACAAGATAATAAATGCAGTTTACACACATGATAATTTTTATAAAAAATTTTATGAAAAAATGTGTGAAAAATTAGTGAATAAACATTCTAAAACATATGTTGAAAGAAATTTTCAAATAGGAGCATTGGGTTGTTATTTATCACATATAAATTGTATTATTGATGCAAATTTAAATAAATATTCACGAATATTAATTTTAGAAGAAGATTTTTTAATAATAAATAATTATAATTACGAAATAAATTGTTTAATTAAAAATATACCAGATCATTGGGATTTGGTTTACTTTGGAAAAAAACAAATGACCCTAAAAAATGTTGATAAAATAAATGATTATATATATATTTCAAATAAAACAACTTTTGCAACTCATGCGTTGTATATAAAAAATACAATTTTTAACGATATTATAAAACAATCCGAAAATATAGACGGGCCAATTGACTTAGATTTACATAAATTACAATTAACTAAAAATATATATACAGTTTACAAAGATTTATTTATTTCTGATGACAGACATACTGATATACAAATAAATTTAGATTATAAAAAAAAAATGACTTGGGGGTGGGATATGAATCTCTATAAAACTATAAATATAATTAAAATAGAAAATATAATTATTTTTGGATTTAAAAAAGAAAATCACCACACACATAATTATATGCATAATATGTATTTTAATTTTTTAAATTATTATTATAGAGATATAAATGTGTATTTTTATGATGAAAAAGATATAGATGATAAATTAATATTAAACAACTCAATAATTTTTTGTTCTCCAACACATCGTAAATACACAAAATATATTGTTGGAAATAATAACTATTATATTTTTCATTTAGATAATTTTTATGATAATGTAGGTTATAAGACAATAGAAACCTTTTTTTTAGACAATAATATTCAAAACTTTATTAAAACAATTAATAATTATATTATTCTACTTTGTAGAGAAAAATGTTCAACTAAGAATTTAAAGTATTTCGAAACAGATATAATTGAAAAAGAAATATGTTTACCTTGGTTTACAGATACATTTTTGAGTGAGATAAAAAATATTGACACACATTTTTTATACAAAAAAATATCAGAAAATAAATATTACGCATATATTGGTAGTATTTTGAAAGATAATATTGATATTATAAAAACGTTGATAAGTGTTTGTTTAGATAATAATATAAATTTACTTTTGAGAGGTAGAATATTTGGTCTTAACAAAATAGATACAGATTATATTAATAGTTTTAAACAAAAATCTCCTGTAATGTTTGAACCATTTGATTATAACAATTCTGAAAATAATTCTTTTGAAAATATAAATAAAAATTATGATATTAAACATTTTATATCATTTCAAGGAGAAAACAAAAATACTTATATGACAAACAGAATATTTGAAAATTTAATACTAGGATCTATAGCAATAACTAATTCAGAAATAGTAAAACAAAATTTTGACTCAGTAGTATTCTTTAGAAATGAATATAATGACATTAATGATATGTTTAAATATTTAGATACTATTTACTCAAACGAAAAAATGTATTCTTGTGTTTTAAATAGACAAATAAATGAATTTATATTAAAATTTTATGGATATAACACAATCGTTAATCTATTATTTTTTTTAAAAAATGTAGAATTAAATAATAATAATTTATTAAAAATAAGTAATAATAAACCATTTAAATTATGGTTATGCTCAGATAATATGTATACTAATACATATTTTAAAAAAATAAATTCGGAAGATGATTTATTAGACTTATTCAAAAACCCACAAGATGTAATTATAAATAATTCTGATTATAATATCTATGATAAATTTATTATACTACACTTGTTATCAAATAGTGTTTGTGATTTTTATATTGATAGAGATTTTGCATATTACGAAGAAGTAATAATTTTTTGTAATAAATATAATAAAAAATATAAAATAAAAAATAAACTTAAAATTAATGTTTTGATAAGCGGTCAAAGAACAGGTTCAACTACATTAATTGATTATATACAAAAGTTAAGTAATGATGTATTGGCGTTGTCAGAAATTTTAAACAGTATTAATGGGAGTGAAAGATATTCTACTACATATGATTTAACAAATGAATATGGAATATTAAATAATAAAATTTTTAAAGATAAATTTAAAAAATTATCAGATACAAATTTTGATGATTATTTTAAATTATTTGAAGATTATGCTGTATATAATAATAAAAAAATATTTATATTTAAGTATACACTTGATTTTAGTCTTGAATTATCCGCACATGATTATATTGTTAAAGTTATAGAACTAGCAAAAAAAAATACAATTATTTATTTAGATAGAAACAGCGTGGATAGTTATATTTCTAAAAAACTGGCTGATAAGTATGTGTATGCTAATGCTTATTACAACGATTTAGATGGAATAAATATTATGTATGAAGATTTAAAAAAATTTATAGACAATAAAAGAAGTTTTGAAAATAATTATATTAATTTTAAAAATATGAACGTCAAGTGTTATTTAAATTACGATGAAATAAATAATAGTAATAATCTTTGCGAATTTATAAATAATTTATTGCGTATAGTAAATGATGATAATAATGAATATTTAGATAATACATTGTACAAGATTATAACCAACAATTTAGGTGATAATTATTTTAATATTAAACAAAGTTCACATGTTGATTATAAAAATATTAATTATAAATAATTATAAAATCTTCAACGAGTAAATCATTTGCACTTATCACAATATAATTATACAAAATAACATAATTAACATCTCTATTCCAATAACTACCAGATAATGACATTAGAAATATTTTATTTTCATTAAATTTCGATAACATCATTATCTGTGTCCAATTCAGGATCATATTCTGGAATAAATATTTTATCTAAAATTTGTTTGTGTTTTTTTGCATCTTGATAACCATCATCAAATAATTCAATTAAATTATTTTTAGAGATTGAAAAAAATTCTGAATATTTTGATAATGTTTGAATACTTCTTTACACCTTTTTACGTTTCAAACACCGATTTATATAATCAAACCTAAATAAAAATTTATTTAATCCATAATTGAAAAACTAGTATTTTCTAAGTTTTTAATTATTGTATTAAAATTATTATTAATTACATTATGTCTATATGTAGGAAAAATAGTTTCAAATAAATAAAAAATAATGTATTTATCATTTTTTATATCAAAAATAAAATCGCTATTTGTTCTATTTTCGCAACCATTAATTAATATGATTGTATTAGGTTTATTTATTATATTATTCGGTGTGGGAATTTTATAATTTATATTTAAATTATCTAGATTTTTTTTTTCATATATATTATGTGTTAAAATATATTTGTCATCTATTTTTAAAAATATACCACACATTATGTGTAAATAAACCGATAAATTGTTATAACTATATACGTTGTCATAATATAACATATATATATGTTTATTATTAGGAATTTTTATAAATTCAACTAAATTTTCTTTTAATGTGTTATCTTTAGTTAGTCTTGTGCTTTTAAATGTACGATTAATATTTACTAAATAAGGATAACACGTAAATGATTTCAAATTTGTATTATAATAGTGTAGTGACGGAATCATAGTAATTCCATCAGCAACTTCAAAAAATGGAATTAAATTAACAAATGTATTAGCAAATCTTGATGATATTATTTGTCCTTTCGCAGTATACCATTCACGATCACCATAATATATATTTTCTGTGTATTTAATTCTTTCTAAATGTTCTTCATATGGTTTTGTTGAAAATAAATGAATAATATCCCAATCTTCCTTAATATTTTCAAGTGTATCTTTTATTTTAATATCAAAATCAAAACAAAAACTAACGTTGTCTTCTAGCACAATCGCTTTATCTAAATTGTCTTCTAACATTTTTTTATAAACTAGATAATGACCATACATACACTCAAGCGTCCCTTTATAATAGCAATTATCAGTAAAATTATATAATTTATTTGAAAAATTATTGTATGGAAAAAATTTAATAAAATAACTAGTAATAAGTTGCACTAGATTTATGTCTTCATTAAAAACAAATTCAAAATCTATAATATTTTCAAAAGGTTTAATTGCGTTTTTCATATAATAGTATCGTTCACAATCTTTTTGTGTAATTATGTAACACTTTATAATCCCCATATTATAATATATTATAATATACTATACTATTTTATATAAAAAACTATTATTAAAACTATATGATGGATAAAAATGGTAAGAAATTACAATATACAGCACCACAAAGAAAAAGAGAAAGTAAATCTAAATGTATTCAACGGATTTTATTACTAGAAAGGAAAAAAAATGGAATTATTGAAAAGGAAACACACTTTATCCTTTCAAAATAGTAAATCAGTTGATTATGAAAAATTTAAAGTATTTCTTGTAGAAAAAGATAAATTAAACAAGGAAACCATAGATTTTACAAAAAAGAAACTTAGAGAAAAATGAAATTTAGACAATATAGTTATGGTAAGAAAAGTATTGATTGATACATTCTTGAAAAATAAAAGAAACATTTGGGGAAAATATTCTAATTGGTTATGGAAATTGGAGTAGAAGCACCCAAATGAAATATTTTATGCCTACAATGAATAAAGGGTTAAGAAAATTAATCCATAAAAAGTATCATACTATTACTATTAATGAATGTAATACAAGTAAAAAATGTTGCGATTGTAATAATGATTTAGAATATTACAAAGATAAGGAAGGTAAAAAGGTATTTCGTCTGTTAAAAGTGTTCTGATTGCGTGAGTTGCGAAAACAAAAAAATCGTATTTAGAACAAGGGACGCAAATTCCTCCATAAACATAATGAAATTAACAAGTTGTTGGATAGAAAAACAAGAGCGACCATTGTGTTTTCAAATTTCGTGTTTCACTTTTTCAAGAATAAAACCAGAAGAAGAAAAGTAAGACATCATAGGTGAAATTCCTACTATTGATTTTACACTTTTTTATTTTTTTTGCTGTTAAAATCGGCGTTTGAAATGTAAAAATGTGTAATATATGTCAAAATTCCTAATAAATAAAAACCTTTGAATCCACCTGGAGATATTGTTATAAGCTTTTTATCGGATAAAAATTTATTTTCATCAATAAATAATTTTGCTTCACTTTTATAATAAATATTATCACTTCTAGCAGAAATAATGCATTGTTCATTATTTTTACTAGTATTTAATAAAATATTACTTTTTCTTAAAGTATTCATCCTCCATGATGTAATAGTTTTATTAACAACAATAAAGACTAAAATTTTTAACATAGAAGAAATTTTCATTTTTATATTTATAATATATTTTTTTTATAGTTTAAAAAATAATTCAATTTATATCATTATGAAGGTAGCATTATGTTTTATAATAAATTATGAACATATTTTAAATAAAGAAGAAATATGGAAGGAATGGATAGAACCTAATAAAGATATAATTAATGTTTATTTTTATTACAAAAATTTTAATAAAATAAAGTCACGATGGATTATGGAACATGCAATTCCACCAAATTATATATACGAAACTAGTTATTATCATGTAATACCAGCTTATTTATCGATTATTGAATTTGCTGGACTACATGACAAAGATAATAATTGGTTTTGTATGTTGACAGATTCTTGTTGTCCGATAATTTCACCAAAAAAGTTTAGATATTTATTTTACAAATTTTATAACAAAAGTATTATGAGTTGGAGGGGTGCTTGGTGGAATATAGAATTTCATAAAAGAGCAAATTTAAACAAACTTCCAAAAGAAATGCGTTTGGCAAACGATCCTTGGTTTATATTGAAGAGAGAACATGTTTTACAAATATTACATTTTATTAGAACAAAACAAGATTTATCAAAAACAATATGTAGTGGAGGATTAGCAAATGAAAGTTTATTCGCTATTATTTTATATTGTTATAAACAATTAGGTGAAAATATGAAAAATAGTTCAGTTATATCAGGTGTAACGCATATTACAGATTGGACTAGAATGACAACAGCGACAAGTCCATATTTGTTTAAAGAAGAAAATGAAAAGGATATAAAATTTATTGATACCGAATTAGAAAAACACAAATATGCTATGTTTATTAGAAAAATGGCATCTGAATTTCCTAATGAAATTTTGAGATATTATATTTATGAACAAAATAAAGAAACTGATGATAAATTAGTTGTTATAGAACCAACTATTTTTCTTTATAACAGGTATAAAAATAGATTATATTTTGTAGCTCCTTATCTAGTAATTTTTTTATTTTTTTATTTTTTTTATCATTATTACTTTATTTGATACAATAAATACTTATACAATAAATACTTATACAATAAATACTTATACAATAAATACTTATACAATAAATACTTATACAATAAATAATTAAAACTTAAATAAAAATATTTATTTATATTATTATTATGACTTATCAATTTGTAGTTATATGTGCTTGTGATGAAAGAAAAAATAATACAAAACGTATTTTAGAAAAATGTAATATTCCAAATAATATAATTCATTATCTAAATGCAACAACAATTAAAAATTCGCAATCATTTTTATCAAACTTACCAAATGATATAAATGAAAATAATTTAAAAATTATGTGTTGCATTAAAAGCCATTTAAAAGCTCTTGAAATAGCATATCATGAAAACTCTCCAGAATATACCATAATATTGGAAGATGATGTTACATTTTATAAAGATAATATAATAGATAAATTTGAAACAATTATAAACAAATGGGATATAGATACAAAATATAGAGATCTTGAATTAATTCATTTAGGATGGGTCCCTTGTAATAATTATCAAAAATATTTAAAACAAAATATTATCGATGTATTTGATGAAAATAATTTTAAAATGCTGAATACGTTTCGCGCAAATGGATTACAAGCTTATATGATAAAAAAATCTAAATATAATTCAACTATAAAAGAAATAATTAATTCAGAAAATTATATTAAATTTAAAGAAAATGTGCATAAGTATTGCAGTATTATTAAAAAATCTGATACAATTAATAATAATAATATAATCGCAATTGATATATTTTTTTCAAGATATTTTAGAAATTTTATTTGTTTTCCTCCATTGGCAATTGAACGTAATGAACCTTCATTACTTGGACATGAAAACCAAAAACATTATTGGGATGTATTTTTCAGATATTGTCAAGAAAAAAAAAATGATTATTTATAAATAATTCTTATATTATACATTTTATTTCAAATATAGGTTTATTATTATAAACGAAATAAAGTATTTTTTACACCTTTTAACATTTCCATCTATTTCCACATGGTATGCACTGCACAAAAATTGTCATAGGTTCATCTGCAGACCTTGTTTGCATTTGATAATATGTACATTGATTAGCCTTACACTTGCGACAAGTAAATGTATCTGTAGCAGCAGAAATATTAGTCTCAAATTTATTCTTATCACGTTTAACCTTCGCTTCAATCATCTGTCCCCATTTTTCAGGACAAAGTTCTTGATGTGTCATAAATGCAACAACATGAGGCTTCAAAGAACCATCGCTAATTTGCTGTAAAATTTCACCTTTCAAGTTAGTCATGATACTACGTAAATGGTCTATATAAATTTGTATAAAATGTTTATTATCCCATTTTTTAACAATTTTACGACGATCAGCTTCTTTTAATGAATAGTTAAATATTCCTTTTTCAAGATTAGCACTATTTTTCTCATTTTGTAAAATTGCATCCAATTTTTGTCTGATATTTGTTCTAAAAGTATCATGATTTTCAATTTTGCGAACAGACATTTCTTAATTGATTTAATTAGTATATTTATATTTAAATCAATATCAATTTTATTTTATTATTCTTCAGTATCATAATCATATGAATCTTCACTTAGTTCCGAACCTAAATCTTCAATAATTATATCATTTTCCACTTCTTGTTCATCAGTTTCATTTTCCGCAGTTTCTTCATCTTCTTCGGTTTCTTCACTATTTGAACCTGACGCTGTTTCTTCTGTATCACTGCTATCAACCACAAATCCATCCTTTAAATAACCATGTTTTGTCTTCTTTTCCTTAGGAACATTTGCTAGTTCATCTTCTTCCTCTTCATCTTCAATAGCTGTAACTGCTAAATCTTCAAAACCACCAAATAATTTTTCATAAATTTTATTCCATAATGGTAAACTCAAATCTGTATAATATTTGCTACCATCTGATTTTTTATTATAAGCTAGAATTGCACAATTACCGAAAAAAAGTTTAGTATCAATTGGAGGTGGGAAATCATATTTATTTTCAGAATTAGCACGTCCTTCTGTTTTAGCATATACTTCAATGTAATATTTTTCTCCTTCATATTTAGCATTCCATTCAACTTGTTTTATAAAATCATCCCCCTTTTTGAAACCACATTTTTTATATAACTCTTCTTGTTTATAATCTTTAATAGAAAGAGTTTTAAGAGAACCTTCTTTTTCAACAATTATAATACTTAAGGGTTTTGTCATCAATTAATTATATAAATTGAATAGGTTTAAATAGTTTATATAATATTAATTATAATGAAATTATACATTAATAATTTTAATATAGATATTTTAGTTGAAATTCTAAAGGAACTAAAAGAAACATATATAAATTCTGAAACGTTTATTCAAATATATTCTATAGACGGAATTTATAAAATAGATGAAACCGCTATAATAAAACAAATATGTATTGATAAAGAATTAATATTTTTTAAAAATTATTATAGTGATTTTACTTTAATTGCAGATCCTTCTTATTATAAAACAGAAATTATACATAATATAACTCCTCAACATATATCTACAAAAATGAAGAGATGTTTTTTTGAAATAAATAAGAATTCTAATATAAAAGTAGTGATAGAAGGAGAAGTAACAGAAGATAATGAAAACCTTTACAATATAAATCCTAATGATATATATTTTGAAATACCAGATAATATTAACATAAATGATGCTTTAGTTAAAAAAGAAATAATTGTGTTTTTATCTCTCTTAAACTAATATCATAGTATAGTATGTTATATTGGATTATTCAAATTACAATTATATCAATTATATTAATATTTTTGGTACATCATTTAATTAACTTTTTTAAATCTACGTTAACGGTTCCAAAAATAAAAGATTTAGTAAATACTCCAAACAAGGAATACAAAAATATGTATAATATTATACATAATAATTCAAATACTTCTAATAATGAAGAATATAATTTTGCAGATTTAATTCCAAAAAAAGAAGAAACTATGAAGAATGAATTGAAAAATTTTTTAAAAAAACAATTACATAATTCTAATAATCAAGGAACAGATATATCTTCTCTTGATTCTATATCTAATCTAAATTCTTTTTCACTTTATAAAAATGAATAAATGATATAAAGATATATTTATATAGTACATTAATATGTTAACGCTTATTGATAAGGAAAATATATTAAACGGATTTCCTCATATAAAACTTTCTTATGAAAATGTTACGCATAAGAAAGTTTATAAATCTGATTACATTGTAGCTATACCTGAAGGGAAAAAATGTTTTGCTTGGTTTACTAATTTAAATGATAATATGGTTTGTTTAATTATGGAATTAGAAAATAACACCAGGGTTTACGATATAAAAATAGCAAATGTTTGTTTTTCAAATGAACTATCATATGGAACAATAATTTATGGAACAATTACATATAATTTTCATAATAGATTTTTTTTTATTGAAGATATATTTAGTTATAAAGGAAATATGTTAGAAAGAATTAGCTGGGGTGAAAAATTAATTAAAATTAATACTATGTTAAAAAATGAATTAAGGCAAATTTCGTATAATAATAGTTTTATTGTATTTGGAATGCCTTTAATATGCAGAACCAATGAAGATTTGGAATCAAAAATTCCTATGATAAATTATAAAATAGAAAAGATACAATTTTTATTATTTAACAAAGTAAATAGTTATTTATTTATGTATTATAAAGATTATATTAATAAAAATCAAATATTTGAAAATAAAATAGATAAACATTTTGAAAATACATCTGTTAAAGTATCAATTAAGAGGGAAGACCAAGAACCAAAACCAAAACAACAACCAAAACAACAACCAAAACCAAAACAAGAACCAAAACAAGAACCAAAACAACAACCAAAACCAAAACAAGAACAAAGAAAAGAAATTGTATTTTTAATTCGTCCAGATATTCAAGACGATATATATTATTTATATTGTTTAAATAATGAATTAAAAGAAGAAAAACATGGAATACTTCATATTCCAAATTATAATACAAGCGTAATGATGAATAAGTTATTTAGAGTTATTAAAGAAAACGATAATTTAGATGCATTGGAAGAAAGCGACGATGAAGAAGAATTTCAAAATGAAAATATAGACAAATTCGTATATTTAGATAAATTTTATAAAATGATTTGTAAATATAACCATAAATTTAAAAAATGGGTTCCTATTAAATTATCTGATGACAAAAATAAAATTGTAACAAATGAAGAGCTTAAAATTGTTTATAGGTTTTATGACCAAAATAGAAAGCGTTAGAATAAATTATATATTTATATATTATATGTCAGCAGGTTCTGGAGCTTCAAATTTGGGTTATGGTAAAATAGCTCCATTAAGTGATATTAATGGAGGATCTGTAAATGTAGATGGTTCTCAAAGTCCAGCAACATTTGGAAGTAATCAAATACCAGGGCTTCCTGGTTTAGCAGGAGCAAAAAGTAATGTAGATGCTGCGGCAGGAATTGTTCCTGGAATTTGCGTCTATAAGGGTGGTTCAAAACTGCTTAAGAGAAAAATAAAAAATATCACTAAACAATATAAGAAAATGAAAGCTGGAAGCAGAAAGATGAAAAGTTTAAAAAATAGACTTAAGAATAAATACAATGTAAGATATCACTCTAAAAGATTAACTAAAAGATTTATTGGAGGTAAAAAATCTAGACGTCATCGTCAAAGAGGAGGTTATTCACAATACCAAAATAATTTACCTTTTACACCAGTTTACAAAGTAGCTGGAGTTAATTTACATGCAGGTCAATTAGCTTTAGCAAATCCACCACCAATTACTAAATTATCAAATTGTGTTAATTGTGTAGATAATTATAACCATTATACTAATAAAGGATTTCCTAGCAGAGGACACTAAATTAATTATTTATTTAATACAATTTATTTAATACAATTTATTTAATACAATTTATTTAATACAATTTATTTAATACAATTTATTTAATACAATTTATTTAATACAATTTATTTAATACAATTTATTTAAT